>Ga0172378_10000737_pt1 | contig 29342 bp, 24 predicted proteins | sample GrowelOW332metaG_FD_119755 | JGI IMG/M metagenome (GOLD analysis project Ga0172378, IMG submission 119755) | Groundwater microbial communities from an aquifer near a municipal landfill in Southern Ontario, Canada - Pumphouse #3_1 metaG | ecosystem: Environmental > Aquatic > Deep subsurface >...
ACTCCCTCCTTAAGGTTTCTTAAGTATGAGCAGTCATCATTGAATGGGCGGACCTTCACCTCACCTTTGACTCCATAGGAAGTCTGGATGATAGCCGTTGCGAGTGTATTCATATCTAATCCAAAATCTCCAAAACAGCGCGCTTACCGCTTTTCGTTGCTGAAGCACTCAGGATGGTTCTGATTGCCTTTGCAATGCGGCCTTGCTTACCGATCACCTTACCAACATCTTCTGCAGCTACTCTGAGTTCCAATATCGTAGACTTTTCGCCTTCGACAACAGTCACAGTAACCTCTTCAGGAGCGTCAACAAGGGATTTCACAATGTATTCAACAAGATCTTTTTCCACAACTAATCCTCTTATTCTTGATTAGTTCTAGAAACTGTAATACCTTGTTTGTTCAACAAAGCTCTTACAGTAGCACTAGGCTGTGCGCCCTTGCTTAACCATTCCTTAACTGCTTCAACATTGAGAGTTACTTGGTTCTCGATGTTTTCTACAGGCTGGTACTGGCCGACTTCTTGAAGGGTCTTACCCTTTGTTGCAATTCTAGAATCCTGTACAACAATCCTGAAATAAGGACGTTTTTTTGATCCAAAACGCTTGAGTCTAATAGTTGTGCTCACGTTAATTCCTCCTACTCGAATATGAATATTTACAATATGAGTTGAATTTATTTTATCCGAATTGCTTTTGAAGCTTCTTCAGATATTTTTTGTTTTTCGTTATCTTATGCATGGTATTACGCATCTTTTGAAATTTGCGTAACAACTTATCAACATCAGATACTCGAGTGCCACTACCCTTTGCAATTCGCTTCCTTCTTTTAGGACCGATAATCATAAAGTTGGCTCTCTCTTTCTTAGTCATGGATTGGATAATAGCCTTATCCCTCTTGAACTGATCAAAATCAAGTTTGCTTGTATCAACGTTTCCTGCAACACCTGGCATCATATCAAGAATCTTATCCATAGACCCCATTTTATTCATCTGTTCAATCTGGTCAAGATAGTCTTGAAGATCAAAGGATTTATTTTTGATCTTTTTTTCAAGCTTTTCAGCTTCTTTTTGATCAGTAACTTCCTGAGCCTTCTCAACCAAGGAAAGGATATCACCCATTCCTATGATACGACTTGCAACTCTATCCGGGTGGAATTGGTCTAAGTCTTCCATCTTTTCACCGACACCGATGAACTTTATAGGTTTACCAACGACGGATTTCAGACTTAATGCTGCACCACCGCGGGTATCACTATCAAACTTTGAAAGGACAACACCAGAAATACCTACATGTTGTTCGAATTCCTTTGCAATAGTAACAGCATTTTGTCCTGTCATTGCATCAGCTACGAACAAAGTCTCATCTGGATGAATAGCCTCTGCGACATCTGTGATTTCTTTCATCAAGACTTCGTCAAGGTGCATTCTACCAGAAGTATCAACGATAACTACGTTGAATTGGTTCTTCTGAGCGTATTCTAGTCCTTTTTTTGCTACTTTAACAGGGTTTTTTTCCCCATCAATGGTAAATACAGGAATATCTACTTGAGTTCCTAGTAACTGCAATTGGTTAATAGCAGCTGGTCGTACTAAATCGGCAGCAATCATTAATGGACGCTTACCCTGTTTCTTCAATTTTAATGCAAGTTTTGCACTAGTGGTAGTTTTACCACTACCTTGAAGACCCATCATTAAAATAACGGATGTTGTATCAGGACCTTTGAGCTGTAATTCTTGGTTGCCTTCATCGGTTAACAATGCCACCATTTTGTCATAAACAATCTTAGTGAATTGCTGTCCAGGGTTTACGGCTTTGAGGACCTTTTCACCAAGGGCTTCTTGACGAGTAGAATTAATAAAACGACGCACAACCCTGAGGTTAACATCTGCATCAAGCAGCGCAACCTTAATCTGTTCTACAGCGTCTTCAATATTCTTCTCTGAAATCTTGCCTTTACCAGCAAAATTTCGCATTATTCCGGAAAATTTTTCTGTTATCGAATCAAACATTACCTATCTCATTTTTTCTTTTGCTCAAGTGCTACTTATACCCTAAGAAAAGAGTTGATGTCAAGCATCATTGAAAACTTTTCCCTCGCGGAGCGACACTTTTCCACTTAATTCCCTTGATATACTCTTTCTTTACTCAATCTATATCCACATTTTCATCTTTATCATTCAATATTACCGGAGCTCCTTCAAGAGATCCAATCTTATAACTAATGGTCGTTGATACACCAGCTTCAATCTGTGTTACCCCTAAGAGGGTCTTACTTCCTATAACTGTATGCTTATTATGGGTAATAATAATGAACTGACTATCCTTTGAAAAATCAGTCAAAACTGAAAGGAAAAATCCAATATTTCTATCATCCAAAGCTGCATCAATTTCATCCAAAATACAAAAAGGACTTGGCTTTACTTGGTAAGTTGCAAACAACATAGCAACGGCAGTCATAGATCTTTCACCACCGGAAAGAAGAGACAGCGTTTGTAACTTTTTCCCTGGTGGTTGTGCAAGAATTTCAATACCACTTTCAAGAATATTGTCAGGATCACTTAACTGCAATTCTGCCCTACCTCCACCAAATAATCGTTTAAACATCGTCTGGAAGTTATTAGATATTTGTTTATATGTGGTTGAGAACAACTCTTCACTTTGTTGGGTAATATCGGCAAGGACCACTTCTAAATCACTCTTAGCCTTCATCAAATCATTGAGCTGACCAGTTAAGAAGTCATATTGTTGTTTTGCTTCATTAAATTCATCTTCTGCCATTTGGTTAATATAACCAAGCTTTCCTAATTCTTTCTTTACTTCATCGAGTCGATTCTTAAGAATCGTTGTATCACCAAGATCTTCTTTAATTCGCTCTTCGTATTCATTTAAGCTCTTGCCATAATTGTCATAAAAATCTGTATAGATTTTTTTGATCAATTCACCAAGTTGCTCTATTTGCATTTCAAGTCTATCGGTATCTCTTCGTAAGTCTTCGATTTTATTATAGGAATCATTCTTTTGATTCTGTTTCATCTCAACTTCATTGGTCAAATTACTAATTTCTTCAACCTTTTTACCCAGTTGTTCTGAAAGTTCAACACCACGATCAGCGATAGAATCCATTTCAGCTTCGCAACTTCGAATATTCTCTTGTGTTTCATCAACGCGAGCTTTTGCCGTTTCTCTTTCACTCAGTCGATCAGAATAATCCAATTTAAGTTCTTCAAACGTACTCTTATTTTTACTAATTGCAGTCTTTTGAGACTCAATTCGCCCATCAATATCGGTAAGGGTAATTCTCAAATCATAAATATTTTTTCTATATTCATCACTTTGCGCGGTGAGCTTTTGATTTTGACTTCGTAAGAAATCAACTCTTTCTCGACTTTGAGCAACTTTTTTTCTGTTTTCTTTCATGCTCGTATCAAGATTTCTTTTCTCGGTAACGATACCATCAGACTTCACAAAGTCATCAAAAAAGGTTGGAATAGTTGTATCATATTGACGAAGCAGTATTTCAATCTGAAGAAAATTTTTCTCATTCTGCTGCGCATCTGCGTCGACTTTATCCATCAAAGCTTGACTGGATAAATCAGCAAGTTTAGGAAGCATATCGCGCTGACCTTGCACCGACTTTTTATAATGCTCAATGGCACGATCTAAAGCCGAGCGTGCTTCACTACGTTTTGTAGCACTGTATCCACTCTGTCTAAGCTTCTCATCCAATTGAAGAACAATAGCATCGGTAATCTTTTCAAGAGAGCGAGACAACTCTTCATACGAAGCTTCGAGCGTATGAATTAATGTTTCCGTTTCCTTGATTTCTTGATTTTGGCCATTAATTAAGTCTTTTGCTTTATTAAGACTCTTCACTAACGTATCAATTTCACTTTGTACTTCAGCTTTTTGTTGATGATAATCATCAATTTTTCGCGTATAGCTTTCAATCTCTTCTTGGTTTCTTTGAATCTTCTCTTGAATAGCTTGAGCCTTTTCCAAGGCAGCATCCTGAGCAAGTAAAAACTCTTTGAGTCGTTTAGATAACAAATCCAACAAACTCTGTTTACCACGATGCTCTTCTTCGAGTCTTTTCAACTCGGTTTGCATATTGGTTCGACTGTTTATTTGACTTCTCAAATTATTCTGCATTTCTTCAATAATGGTATCAATACCTGAAAGAGATACATTCTTATTTTGATATTCTTCTTTTTTCTGTTTCAATTCCTCTGTTTTTGCATCTTTCAGCATCACATAGGTTTGCACCGAAGAAAGTTGTACATCCACTTCTAAGGTGAATTTTTCTTTGACCAGCGTATTGTATTTCATACAACGCTCTGCCTGCCCCTTCTTCGTTTCATAGGTTCTCTTTACTTCTTGAAGAATGGTATCAACCTGCGCAATATTTTCATCAGTACGCGTGAGCTTACGCTCAGCCTCTTTACTTTGTACTTTATAGCGCGATATACCTGCAGCTTCTTCAAAGATGTAGCGTCTATCCTCAGGCCTGGTGGAAAGGATTTGGTCAATCTTACCTTGTTCTAGAATAGAATAAGCACTTTTACCTACTCCGGTATCCATGAAGAGTTCTCTAATATTTTTTAAGAGCGCTCTTTCTCTATTAATATAGTATTCACTCTCGCCAGAACGATACACGCGTCTTTTGATTTCTATTTCACTTTTATCAATATTCAGAAGATTTTGTTCATTGCTAATAACAAGGGTTACCTCAGCCATTTGCATCGGTTTTCTCTTATCAGTACCATTGAAGATAATATCTTCCATTTTACTCGCTCTCAGTGTCTTGGTAGACTGCTCGCCGAGTACCCATTTAATTGCATCAACAATATTACTTTTACCGCAACCATTCGGGCCCAAAAGACTCGTAATTCCATCAGCAAAGTATAAACGTGTTTTGTCTGCAAACGATTTAAATCCAAATATTTCTAAGTATTTTAAAAACACGTTAACTCCTGTTTCTTGTATTATTTCCCATTCTCTCAAATGAGCTTTTCATCACACGTAAAAGCTTACTCATAATAACAGATTGATTACACGGTAGTCAATCAATCTCACTTGCATCAGAGATGGATATCAGCGTATGCTCAGAGGTACATAAAAAACAGCGATAACCGCTGAAGAAAAGGAACACCTATGGCTCAATTGGATCTATTTAAGGAACAAGACAACAAAGAGAAAAACCTTATCATTGTAGGACTTGATGAAGCGGGACGAGGCCCCTTAGTTGGCCCTGTCTATGCTGGGGCTGTGGTGCTTCCTCCTGATTTTCCTTTGGAGCTTCTCAATGACAGTAAAAAGCTTACTGCAACAAAGAGAAAAAAAGCTGAAGTGTGTATTAAAGAAAAAGCCCTCGCTTGGGCTACGGCTTTTGCGACACATAATGAAATAGACACCATGAATATCTTAAATGCCTCTATGCTTGCCATGAAAAGAGCATACATAAAAGTTGCTGACAAGCTCAGTGAGAAAGGAATAACCATTGATAGAGCCTATGCAGATGGAAATAAACGCCCTGATCTTGGCATAGAGACTATTGCTATTGTAAAAGGTGATAGTAAAATTCCAGAAATTATGGCTGCTTCAATTCTTGCAAAAGAAGAAAGAGATAGAATTATGGTTCTGTGCAGTAAAAAATGGCCTCAATATGCGTATGATAAACATAAAGGCTATCCAACAAAGAAACATGCACAAGCAATTCTCACCTTTGGTCCATCCCCTATACAAAGAAAAAGCTTCCACGTACCGGAGCTAAAACACTCGACACAGGGGAAGCTTTTTTAATACGTTAATTCATGAAATTTATTCGTTGTCTTCTTTATCTTCGTTGGTTGCTAAAGGAGCATCAGTTGCTTCATAACGTGAAGGACGACTTTCTTGTCTTTCTTCGTTGTATTGTGAAGGAGCATCAGTTCTTTCATAACGAGCAGGACGACTGTCTTCTCTGTCTTCGTTGTATTTTGAAGGAGCATCAGTTCTTTCATAACGAGCAGGACGACTGTCTTGTCTTTCTTTACCATGAATTTTAATATAGTCTAATGACTTTTGGAATTCTCTGATAAATTCACCCATATCTTCCTGATAAATAAGTACTGATTGACGAATGAATCTGTTAGAATCAATATCACCTTTGCTTTCTACGATGTTCATATAGAGCTCACCGTATACATTCTCTTTAACATTGAAAAAATAAGTTCTGTCGTTCTTTACTAATCTTGTTGAATAAACTTCTCCGCGCTGTCCCATCTGTATCCTCACTTGTATAATATAAAAAAATCTTTATTTGTTTCTTATCTAGATATACCCTCAAGTATGAACGTTTGTCAATGTAAAGACAAGCTGAGGGTAAAAAAATAGCTCTACATCTTGTAGAGCTAAGCCTAAGCGCCCTACGGGAGTCGAACCCGCATCTCCAGCTTGGAAGGCTGGGGTAATACCGCTATACGAAAGGCGCGTAACAAGTGTGATAATAGTGAATGGACCCATTTACGTCAAGTACAATTTAAAAAAAAATATCTTTTTTTTTATTTTTTTCAATTTTTCGGCAAAAAAAGGGCAAAACAGCCGTTTTTTGCTGAATTTAGCGGTTTTTTACCAATTATCCACCAATAAAATTATCCACAATTGAAGAAAAATAAGCCCTCCTTCTTTATATGTAGAAAATAATATCTCAATCTAGCAAGATAATAAAATAAATATGACACTCAGATGAAAAGGAATTTTCTTCACAATCCTAGGAGCACGGTCTGCTGTGAATTCAAGGAGCATACGCCAAAGCAATATGCTGATTTTTGAAACAAAAAAGTATTTTTAAAAAAAATAAAATACCTACACTCATTCAATCAAAACTAGGTCAAACGAAAAAAATATCACAAAAACTCAGAGGCTCACCTGCTCGCAACTGATAACTCAAATACAAGAAAGAAAAAGTAACACCCCATGATGTACATCAAGGGGTGTTGAAAACAGGCAACAAATGATTATTTTCTTAATTCAATTGGAGTGCCATAGTAAGCTGCTTTGTAAATCATCTTTACATCAGCTACAGTAGGTGTTCCTGGGTTTGTTAAGGTACAAGGATCATCAAAAGCGTGCTGACTCATTCGGTCAAGAACTGCTTCGAATGCTTCATCATTAAGACCTTCAAGCTTCAATTCCTTAAAACTCTTTGGAATGTTCAACTGAGCATTTAATCTCTGAACATTTGCAGAGAAATTATCAATGTTAAGAATCTTTGCACCAAATGCATACTGATCAGTAAACTGTTCGTTGTAAGCAATGATATAAGGAAGAAGAATTGCATTTGCGAGACCATGAGTTACATGGAATTCACCACCAATCTTATGAGCTAAAGAGTGAATAAGACCAAGAGAAGCATTGGTGAAAGCCATACCAGCAAGAGCAGAAGCTTCATGCATCTTCATTCGTGCATCAAGATTTTTACCGTTTGCATATGCTTCTGGAAGGTTATCAGTAACAAGACGGATAGCTTCAAGTGCATAAGGAGTAGTAAATGGTGTAGCAGCAATTGAAACTAATGCTTCAAGTGCATGAGCCATAACATCCATACCGGTGTTAGCAGTGATGTGTGGAGGCATGGTGCTAGGCAATTCTGGATCAAGGATAGCAATATCTGGAACCATTTCACCTGATACGAGAGGATATTTCATGCTCTTTTCAGGGTCAGTGATAACAGAGAAAGCAGTAATTTCACTAGCAGTACCACTCGTAGAAGGAATAGCAACAAAATGAGCTTTTGTGCGTAATGCTGGCATTGAACCAACAGGAACGATCTCTTCAAAAGTTACTTCTGGATGTTCGTAGAAACACCACATTACTTTTGCTGCGTCAATAGCTGAACCACCACCAATTGCAATAATCCAATCTGGTTCAAACTTGAGCATAGCTTCAGCACCGCGTTTTACCGTTGCAACACTTGGGTTTGGTTCAACACCATCAATGATGATTGAATCGATACCACCCTTCTTAAGAATTGCTGCAGCTTTATCAAGGAAACCGAATCGTTTCATTGAACTTCCGCCAGTTACGATTGCAGCTTTTGTACCCTTAAGTTCAGCAAGTTTTTCCATTGCATTTTCACCATAATAAATTTCACGTGGAACTGAATAACTCATAATAGCCATTGTTTTTCTCCTATGACAGTTTCCTGTCTCTATATCTTTAATTTTCTTTCAATTATTTAATTTTTTTTCATCTTGTTCATTCGATATAATTATATTAATAAAAAAGTACCTATTCGTCAAGTTAATTTTCTATTTTTTCTAAAAACTTCTTATTAATAATTTATTTTTCACATTAATTAATGTTTTTATTGATTTTATAACATAATAAAAAGTAATAGACATTTTAAATGTTTCATAAAATCATTTTAATTAATACTTTTTTGTTTGTTATTACAAAATTAATTAAATTAGAAGAAACAAACATTTGCCGTTTGTCTTTCTTTTTAGTATGATAGATTCTATGGAAGATTTATTATTATTATATGCAGATTTAGTCTGCACGCGTCAGCTAAAGTTGAATGCAGGAGACCTACTTTCCGTACATTCAGAAAAAGATACCTATGGTTTTGCAAAAACTCTTGCTCAAACCGCAACTCGATACACTCGAGCAACAGTAAATATCGTTATTACTGACAAAGGAAAAGTTGAAGAAATAATTCCAATGGATCCAGTAATTCCAGAAGTTATGCAACTCGATGGAAAAGGACAAGTATTATGTCGAATCTTAAGCTTTGAAAACAATCCAATCATTGATGATGAAGATCCAACAACTATTGTTACAGAGCCTGCTCGAATTAGCACCTATAATATGCTTGGCGAGCCTCTTATTGTCGATAGAAGAATCGCCGTACCGTGGGCTGTCATTCCAATCCCTGGAATGAATTTTATTCGCGCTTTAACCGACGAAATTGAAGCATTAGATGGAACAGAACCACTACGACTTCTGGAAACACTCTATCGATTAGATTTAGAAGATCCAGGAACTTTTTGGGATAACCAAATAAGACTCCTTCACTACAGAAAGATTAAACTCAATGCAATTAGAACAACCTCTCTCTATCACATAACCAATAGTGAAACAGAGCTATCATTTAGAAAGGCTCATAAGACAACATGGGAAGGTGGAGAATCAACACTTCCTAATGGCCGAAACTACACTCCTTCTCTCCCAAGTCAAAGTCTTCATGCCACGCTCAATTATCAAACAGTCAATGGCAAGGTAAAATCAACAAGACCTTTTATTGTCTTTGGTAAAGAAGTCAAAGATGCCCAGTTCACCATTAAAGAAGGAAGAGTAATCTCTTTTGATGCAAAGCAAGGAAAAGAAGCCTTAACAGCATTCTTTCATGCAGACCTGAATGCAAATATTGCTTCATCGATTAGTCTTGCAGATAATAGAACCAGTGAATCAACCTACTTAAAAAAAGGTATCCACCCTTCTCTTACCACTGAATCTTCTGTTTGTCTTGGTTTTGGAGCAGTCCAAACAGATACCCTTGCTTTGGGAGAAACACTTGATTCCCTCGCTGATAAAGGCATCCTTGGATGCTTAGTTCGTATGATTGTACCAATTGGAAGTGCTGATTTGAGAGTAAGTGTCAGTGAAGGCACCGAAGAAAGAAGTCTTATGATTGATGGAAACTTCGAAGAATAGAAAATAAGGATTATTCTGATAAAAAAAGACAGCCTCAAACATCATGTTTTGGCTGTCTTTTTTATCTTCATTCCTCTCTATCACCGAGAAGGAACGATTTAAGTATTGTCCGTTTGATTTAAATCGCTAATCAGTTTTAATCCATTTAAAGTGTGAAAACTATCAATCGTGTCGATTCGAGGAATCAAAGGAGAAATAGTACTACACAGACCACCGGTTGCCATCACATGCAAGGTAACCCCAAGTTGCTTTTCAATTTCAGCAATCATTGATTTTACCATTCCCGCATACCCATACATAATTCCGGAGCGAATTGCTTCGTCTGTGGTTGTCCCAATTACTGCATGAGGAATTTTAAGTTCAACTTGTGGTAACTGAGCTGTTTTGCCAAACAAAGCATTCACAGACGTTAAAAGTCCTGGAGCAATAGAAACACCCACAACGCCACCATAGGAATCAACAACACTAATAGTCATTGCCGTGCCAAAATCGACAACAGCAACGGCAAGAGTTGGATGCAAATGATGAGCCCAAGCCATATTACAAATCAAATCAGCACCTAATTCTGTGGGAATAGTTGCCTGTAATAAACCGGTATTTCGTGAGTTATTAACCATAATTGGATCAATACCAAAAAGGCGAATGATGTTTTTTTGAATTGCTCGCGATAAATTTGGAACAACAGATGAAATAATAGCTCTATCAACCAAATGATTGAGAGGATTATGAATACTGTGGGTTAAAAGGCTTTCCAAAACAACAAAGTATTCATCAGTTGTTTTATTACTATCGGTATGGATCCTCCAGGTTTCAACCCAGGAAGATCCATTATGTAATGCTACGACTATATTCGTGTTTCCAATATCTACAGCACAGAGCATACATACTCCTTATTTAATTAAATAGATGCGATATGGGTTGTTCCTGCATAGTAGGAATCTCTCAACTTATTCACGCCTTCATCTTCAATATACTCATCAAACTTCATAAGTCTATCAATAATACCGTTTGGTGTAAATTCAATGATTCTGTTTGCAATAGTATTTACAAACTGATGGTCATGAGAGTTGAAAAGAAGCACACCACTGAAATCAATGAGACCGTTGTTTAATGCAGTAATTGATTCAAGATCTAAGTGAGATGTTGGTTCGTCCATCACTAAACAGTTTGCACTTTCAAGCATCAACTTAGAAAGAACACAACGAACCTTTTCTCCACCAGAAAGAACAGTACAATCTTTTAAAGCTTCATCACCACTAAAGAGCATACGACCAAGGAAACTTCTGATATAGGTATCATCCTTTAAATCAGGAGAATATTGGCGAAGCCAATCGGTAATAGACATATGATCTAAGAACATTTGGGAATTATCTTTAGGATAGTAAGAAAGACTGGTTGTTACACCCCAATTGAATTGACCTTCAAAATCTTTGTCTTTTCCACTAATTATATCAAATAAAGCAGTTTTACTCTGATGGAAAGGACCAACAAAGGCAACTTTTTCACCTGGGTTAATGGTAACGGTAAAATCTTTGAGAAGCTGTTCACCATCAACAGTCTTATTCAAACCGTTTATTTCAAGAACATTGTTTCCCACTTCTCTTGTTGGCTTAAAAGCAACATAAGGGAATCTTCTACTACTTGGCTTAATATCATCGATAGTCAGTTTATCAATTAACTTCTTTCTACTTGTAGCTTGTTTTGCTTTTGAAGCATTACTACTAAATCGTTGAATGAAATCTTTCAATTCTGAAATCTTTTCTTCTCGTTTCTTCTTATCATCTTTCATCTGCTTAGAAGCAAGCTGTGAAGAGAAATACCAGAAATCATAGTTACCAACATAGAGCTGAACTTTACCAAAATCAACGTCAACAATATGAGTACAAACGTGATTCAAGAAGTGCCTATCATGGGAAACAACAATAACGGTATTATCGAAGTTTTCGAGGAAATTTTCTAACCATTCAATTGACTCAAGGTCAAGGTGGTTTGTAGGTTCATCCAATAAAAGAATATCAGGATTACCGAAAAGAGCCTGAGCAAGAAGTACTTTCACTTTGATGTTGTCATCAACATCTTTCATGAGCTTTTGATGATTCTTCGTATCAATACCAAGACCATCGAGGAGTTGAGCTGCTTCAGCTTCTGCTTCCCAACCACCCATATCAGCAAAATCACCTTCAAGATTGGCAGCTTTAATACCATCTTCTTCAGTGAAATCTTCCTTTGCATAAATTTCATCTCTTTCCTTCATGATGGTATACAACTTGGTGTATCCCATAATGACGGTTTCTATGATTGTATGTTCTTGGAAAGCGAAATGATCCTGCCTAAGCATGGTCATTCTTTCTCCTGGAGTAATGATAATATCGCCTGTATCAGACTCAATTTCTCCAGACATAATTTTCAGGAAGGTTGATTTTCCTGCACCATTTGCTCCAATGACACCATAACAGTTACCGGGAGTAAACTTTACGTTAACTTCTTTAAAAAGAACTTGAGTACCAAAAGAGAGGGATATGTTAGAGGCTGTAATCATTTATTATTTCTCCAAAATGAATTTTATTACAAAAAAAAAAGCAACCCAAAGGCTGCCCATTTCCTATTAATTTCCTTAGTAGTCCCTAGGGGAATCGAACCCCTATCTGGAGACTGAGAATCTCTCGTCCTAACCGTTAGACTAAGGGACCAAAAAAAAAGCTGGGATAGAGGGACTCGAACCCCCAAAGGCAGTACCAGAAACTGCAGTGTTACCGTTACACCATATCCCAAATCTAAATCACTCGTGTACTATAGAGAATCAGATAAAAGTTGTCAATTACTTTTTTAAAGTTTTTAACTATTTTTTTTAAATTCATTAAAAACTGCTCTCTAGTACCTATAAACGCCATTTTGGCAGATATTCCAACCGAGGCTAGGAAGGAATATCTCCATCCTTCTTACTATTGTTTTTTCTTAAAAGCCTGAACCCTTGCACTTGCCTTTTCACTATAATCAGAACGACAACCATCTACTAAATATCGATAAGCAAGTCCAGCAATCATTGCACCATTATCAGTACAGAGCTTTAAAGAAGGAAATGTTACGGTATAACCACCTTTTTCAAGGTTCTTTAATTCAGATCTGAGCAAACTATTGGCGGCAACGCCTCCTCCAGCACTCACTCTCTTATACCCAGTGTCTTGAAGAGCAAGTTTAATCCTCTTCATAAGGACTTGAACAGCACAACGTTGAAAACTTGCTGCAATGTTCTCATCACTCTTTTCACTCACACCATCCCAGAACTGATCTCTTTGGTTAATAACCGCAGTCTTCAGCCCTGAATATGATACATCATATCGATGGTCTTTTCCAAGGGATGGACCAGGGAATAAAAATGCTTTGTCATTTCCTGATTTACTCAATCTATCAATCACAACACCACCAGGATAGCCCAAGCCATAGTTTTTAGCAACCTTATCAAAGGCTTCACCAATAGCGTCATCAATTGTTGTTCCCATTACTTCAACATTATCATAATCATTCACCTTGCAAATAACGGTATGACCACCAGAAACAAGGATACCGAGATAAGGGTATTCCTGTGGGTTTTCAATTTGACTTGCATATAAATGAGCTCTGATGTGATCAATTGTAATAAAAGGAACGCCCAAACTTGCTGCAAAACCTTTTGCAAAGTTTAAACCAACAAGAAGACTTCCCAAAAGGCCTGGTCTGCTTGTTACCGCAACTGCATCAATATCATCAAGAGTAAGCTGAGCCTGTTTAATGGCTGCTGCAACAACTTGATCAATCCATTCCGTGTGCAATCTACTTGCGAGTTCTGGAACGACGCCTTCATAAGGCTTATGCAATTCAATTTGCGTTGCAACCACATTACTTAATACGTCTCTTCCATCTCTTACAATAGCTGCGCTACATTCATCACAGGATGTTTCTATTCCTAATACATTCATTTCCTAATCTCGATTATTTTGTAACTTATCTATTCGACAAGGTCATCATCGTCATCATCTTCATCTTCATCACCATTTATAACCTTAGCCTCACCGCCCATTTTGGCGATCATACTCATAAAATCTTCAAGAGAAGGTCCTGAATTTGAATATGCTTCAAATACTGACTTAATTTGAAGCTCAGCTAATGTAGCACCATCTTCTAATGCATTTGGATATAAATCTAACAAAAATGAACCAACTTCAGTGCTCCAAGCTTCGCTTACATTCACTGCTTTTTTTCTGCCATTCACCTGCATCGGAATCACTTCGTTTGCAATAGGTAAACGCCCTAAAAGAATAGCTTTATTTTGTGTTTTTTTCATATCACTAAGAGTACTGATTCCTGCTACGTGGGTCAAGGAATGTCCTTAAAATTTGTCTCTATATCGCTATTATTTGGGAATTTTCCCATTTCTTCTCTTTTGTACAGAAATTCTTAAGCGGAGATACAAGAACAAAACAATTTTGTATTGACACGAAAGATAATAATTAGTAAGGTGTTTCACGCAGGTTATTCCTACAAATGCCAAAATAGCTCAGGGGTAGAGCAGCTCACTCGTAATGAGCAGGTCAAGGGTTCAATTCCCTTTTTTGGCTCTCACATTATTATTTTTATATGGATAAAAAGTAACAAAATAAATATTTTTTTGGTCAATTTTACCAGACATATAAAAAAATCTGTGTATCAATATATACAGTAAACACCATACATACTACGTACACCGTGCGTAGTTTTTCTTTTTTGAGAGAAACAAATAATGTCACTCGTGGCCTCTACCGCTTCTCTCCCCCATCTTCATTAAAGGCTCTTGTTAAAAAACAATATTTTTTATTTTGTGTCACACTCAAGAGTGATATCTTCTCCAAGAGCAAAAAAAGCCCCCACACTCATCATAAGTGTGGGGAAAGTATCAAAAAGAGCCAAAACAAGATTCCTTTTAATAGAGTAATTACTTAGTCAATAACAGCTTGAGCTGCGGCTAATCGCGCAATAGGTACCCTAAAAGGAGAACAAGAAACATAATTCAAGCCAATTTTCTGACAGAATTTGATCGTTTTAGGATCACCACCATGTTCACCACAAATACCAAGCTTAATATTTGGTCTTACACTTCGTCCCAGTTTTGCTGCCATTTCTACCAGTTTTCCAACACCACCAACATCAATAGTTGCAAATGGATCATAATCATAGAACATCTTATCTGGGTCATTGACATAATGGCCTAAGAAAGAAGCTGCATCATCACGAGAGAAACCACAGGTTAACTGGGTTAAATCATTGGTACCAAAACTAAAGAACTCGGCTTCTTTTGCAATTTCATCAGCAGTGATTGCAGCACGTGGAACTTCAATCATCGTTCCAATCTTATAATCAACTTTCATGCCTTCAAGCGTAAAGACACTGTTAATGATTTCAATAGCATGCTTTTTACAGAATAAGAATTCTTTACTATTTCCCACAAGAGGGATCATAATTTCTGGATATACTTTTATTCCCTTCTTTGCTACAAAGATAGCTGCTTCGATAATAGCTCTCACCTGCATTCTCAAAATTTCAGGATAAATAATTGCAAGTCGACAACCACGGAAACCAAGCATAGGGTTAAATTCCTGCAAGGAAGATATCTTTGCAGCAATTTGTTCAACACTAAGGTTCATATCCAAGGCTAATTCATGACGTGAGGTGTGATCATTTGGAAGGAATTCATGAAGTGGTGGATCCAATAATCTAATTGTGGCAGGACGACCTTCTAAAGCAGTAAAGATTTCAACAAAATCTTGTCTCTGAATAGGAAGTAATTCATCAAGAGCTCGTGTTCTTTCTACAAGGTTATCAGCGAGAATCATCTTACGAACGCTTCTAATTCTGTCTCCACCGAAGAACATATGTTCAGTTCGACAAAGACCAACACCTTCTGCACCAAGCTGAATTGCATTTTTGACATCTTGAGGCGTATCAGCATTGGTACGTACGCCAAGTTCCTTAATATGCTCAACATAACCCATGAACTTCTTATAATTCATAAAGAGCTGAGAGTCTTCTTCTTTCATCTCTCCGTTCAAAACCTGAACAATTTCACTTGGTTTAACGGCAATTTTTTGTCCGTAGACCGCACCAGTAAAACCGTCGATTGAGATGTAATCACCCTCTTTATACGTTTTACCTGCAACTTCCATAAACTTTTTTGGTTCATTCACCTGAATAGAACCGACCCCTGAAACACAAGGACACCCCATACCTCTCGCAACAACTGCAGCATGACTGGTCATACCACCTCGACAGGTAACAACACCCTTTGAAATTGCCATCCCTTGAATGTCTTCAGGAGAAGTTTCAGTTCGTACCAAAATGACATCATGACCAATTTTAGCCAATTCTTCAGCACTTTGTGCGGTAAAACAAATCTGTCCACTGGCACCACCTGGAGAAGCATTCAGACCATGTGCAATTTCATCAATTTTCGATTTCTTAATAATTGAAGAATCCAAAATAGGAGCAAACAATTTATTAAATTCTTCTGCAGGAACACGAGAGACTGCAATTTCTTTTGTAATCAAGCCCTCTTCAACCATTTCTACCTGACTTTTTAACCAACTGAAAATTGTTCGCTTACCACTACGAGTCTGAAGCATAAACAATTTGCCTTCCTGAATAGTAAATTCAAGATCCTGCATATCATGATAATGTTTTTCAAGCGTTTTTCTAATATCAGTTAATTGAGCAAAAACCGTAGGATTTACCTTATTCAAAGTTTCAATTGGTTGTGGAGTTCGAATGCCAGCAACCACATCTTCACCCTGTGCATTCATCAGATATTCACCATAGAACTTATTTTCACCAGTTGATGGATCTCGGGTAAAAGCAACCCCAGTACCACTGGTTTCGCCCATATTTCCAAATACCATCGATTGCACATTTACTGCAGTGCCAAGAAGACCTCGAATATCGTTCATTTGACGATACATAATAGCTCTTTCATTGTTCCAAGAATTAAAAACTGCTTTGATTGCTTTAAATAACTGTTCATGAGGGTCTACAGGAAAATCTTCACCTGTGGATCGTTTATAGAGTCTTTGATAACGAGCAATAACTTCTTTGAGGTTGTCCACATCAAGCTCTGTGTCAAACACCTTCCCATTCTCATCTTTCACATCTTGCAGGGCACTTTCGAAATCATGATGAGGTACATTCATCACCACATCACCAAACATTTGCATAAAACGACGATAACTATCCCATGCAAATCGTTCATTCCCTGTTTTTTTAATAAGTGCTTCAACGGTATCTGGATTCAATCCTAAATTTAAAACAGTATCCATCATACCGGGCATCGACTGTGCTGCGCCTGAACGAACAGATACAAGAAGTGGATTCTTTTTATCGCCAAGTTGAGCACCCATGACTTTTTCCAACTTTTTCAGAGCACTGAGTACTTCTTCTTCCAATCCTTGAGGAAATAAACCTTCATGAATATTAAAATATTCACAGGCGTTCGTACCAATGGTAAAACCAGCAGGTACAGGTAACCCGATTGAAGTCATTTCCGCGAGGTTTGCCCCCTTACCACCAAGAAGTCCTTTCATCGATGCTTTTCCTTCAGCTTTTCCTTCACCAAAGAAATACACATACTTATTATTCTCGTTCATTAAAAATACCCTCCCGAAATTCATAAAAATACTTTTTTTTATTTTTTATCTGTCTATTAAATTATTTGATATTCATTAGCGATGTCAACAACAAATGCTATTATTTTTCATTTATTAGCATTTTTTTTCAGTTATAAATATAAATTTAATGAAACTTTGTTTCATTTTTTCGACTATTTAGGGGATTTATAGCATGTACACGAGTACAATCATCATTTTTTTAAAAAATGGAACACTGTATCATTTTTATTAAATTTTACAAGCGATTACTAGCGTTTATTACTAGTTAATGATAAATTGGTTATTTTTAGACATTATTTTTCAAGATAATAATGGATGAAAAAGCAAATATATATTCGATGAAAAAAAAAGGAAAGAACTCTCTTATTTACCCTTCTCTTCTTAGCATTTATTACTATTTCATTTTTATTGTTTTCACAAAAAAATGACTACTCCATGAATATGAAGTAGTCTATAATTAAGGGAATTCTCTTTGTTTGAAGAGATTACGTATTAAGCGGTATAAGCTTCAAGGCTTTGGTGAGTTTCTGTGTCCTTCAACTTACCAAGTGCTCTCTTTTCAATCTGACGGATTCTTTCTTTTGTGAGGTTGTAAATTTCTCCCACTTCTTTTAAAGACATAGGACTTTTACCGTTTAAACCAAAACGATATTCAAGAATACTTCTTTCTTTTTCACTCAATTCTGACAAAGCTTGATTTACATCATCAGTTAAAGCAAATTCCATCACCGTCTGATCAGGAAGCATTCCCGTTGAAGGGATAAAATCACCAATGCTACTTTCCGATTCATCGCGATATACAGGAGAATCAAGACTTACAAGATCTTGAGAAATTTTCAAGAGTCGATCAACAACACTTACATCGAGGTTGGTCCTTTCAGCAATCATTTCATGCGTTGGATCTGCACCATTTTCATGGGTCAAAGCCTTTGCTGCCTTCTGAATTTGGAAGAGTTCGTTGCTTCTATTTAATGGAAGTCTTACTGCTCTACCCTTCTCATTGATGGCTTTCATGACTGATTGGCGAATCCACCAAACTGCATACGAAATAAAGTGGTACCCTTTATCTGGGTCAAACTTTTCAATAGCCGTCATCAATCCGATATTACCTTCGTCTATCAAATCAGCTAGTGGAAGTCCTTGGTTCTGATATTTTTTTGCGATATTCACAACAAATCGAAGGTTTGATTCAATAAGTTTCTTTCGTGCAAAACTATCGCCTTTATTTGCTCTGACGCTATAATTATATTCTTGTTCTCTTGTTAAAAGAGGAATCCTATTAATTTCTTTCATGTATATTGATAGAAGACTTGAGTCCTCGCTTGTATAATTTTTATTTTCATTTAGCATTACGGTTTTCTTACTCATTGTGTATCTCCTCATATAGGAAATACTATGCAGTAAGCATGCCAAGTTTTAAAATATTGCTAAAAATTAAAAAAATATTTTATATTTTGCTCAAATAAGGACAAAACCAAGAAAAAGAGCACGAAAAAAAGAATAATTTACTATTATCAGCAAAGTTGAGTAATAAAACTGTTCCCAAAACGACACAGTGCCACAGAGAGAAGACTCTATTTGTATCATTTTGACACATTCATCTCTTCACGTGGTCAAAAAGTATCTTTTTGACCCAATCCACGTACTACAGAGCGGGGGAAAACCCCTCTATGACCCGTTTATAATAAAACATCCATGTCCTCTAAGTACCAAGGAAAATCTATTTCTATTGTCTTGTACCACTCTCTTAAGCTATCTTTATTAAAGGTAAAGGGAGAATCCTCAATTTCTTTCATTAAAAGAACCCATTCATCTTGAATTAAAGAAAAGATCATATCTCCTTCACAAAGAGCGACCTTTAAAACTTTCCGTCCGAGAAGATATATGGCAAATTGAATTTTGAAAAATTCAACAAAATCAGGATCAATTTCTTGTAGATCAAGATTTCTTAAAAGAAAAGAGTCACTATAACAATCCAAGCTTTTTGCCACATCGTTACGAGATGAATACAAAGAACCTAATCGATAAAAATCATTTGATAACCGTTGGGTTGGATTGATAAACAGTTTTAGTTTGCGTTGATCGTGACTTGCACACACCAAACTTTTTATTTCTTCATGCACCATCATTGTATTCACCTATTATCTCCTCCTTCAGAATATACTCAGAGAGTCCATAATAGGCAAATTTTTCGACATAATTTATCGATAGTTTTATCAACCGCACAAAAGAGACTTTTGCAAAAAGTGCCTATTTCAGGCATACAGCGCTAAAATGTTCGCTCTCTGTTCATTTTTTCTTTGCAGACTCACGAATAACAATATTGGTTGGAACAGAAATCATACGAGCAAGTCTTTGTGAATTATTCATATTCTCTATTAAGGTTTCAATAGCTATCTCACCCATCTTATCGACATCGACTTTCACCGTAGTTAAAGGTGGTTTACACAGTGCTGCATAGGAAGAATCATCAAAGCCAGTAACCCCAACATCATGAGGAATTTTTATTCCCGCTTTATTTAACTGAGACATCAGGCCATAGGCTGTTTCATCACAACTACAAACAAAGACATCAGGCAAAGAGATATCAAGATTAATAGGTAATAAATTTTCTCTTCCTTCTCTATCGATTAAACGATATTTTAAAGGTATGAGATCTTTCACTTCTTTTACTGCTTTTAAAAAACCCAAATAACGAAGCATAACAAACTCAAATTTGTTCACAGAGCCAACAAAAGCTAAATCACGATATCCTCGCTTAATCAAATCTTTTGTTAATTTATACACGCCATCTAAACTATTCACTACCACAGAATCAATATTTTCATCGGGTAGAAAGAAATCAAGTAATACATGAGGAACATGATAATTTTCTATGACCTTCAAGTATTTTTTTTCAACTTGACCAAGAATAATATACCCTTGTACCGTTTTATCTCTTAAAAAACTGGGAGCCGTTAAATTTTCTTCCATCGTTGGCGTCAACACTTCCATAAGACCTGTATATTTATGAAATGAAGCGTAAATCATCACACTCTTGAGAAGATTGTAATAAAAAGCATTCACGGAAAAAAACTGATCTAAAACAATAACACCAATGAATTTTTCGGTTCGTGCCTTTGTTGCTGTTTTATAATAACCAAGTTCCTCTGCTTTTTTTATTATTTCGTTTTTCCTTTTTTCACTCACACCATCTTTGCCACTCAAAGCTTTTGAAACAGATACAATACTGATCCCAAGAGCCTCAGCAATATCTTTCATCTTGACTTGTTTCAAATTTACCCACCTACCTCTTTTTAAATATTGGTTACCATGAAAAACTACCTCATATTTCCCACGTACCATCGAAAGACAACACACAAAAAGAGTTTTAAAAACAAAGAGGAAATAATACACCAGTCAACGTACCGAAGATTTCTTCTTCTTTGATTGTGCACTATTTATTATCTGAATAAAAAAAAGGGAGACCTCTTCTCACTTTCTCTGTCCAGTCAAATGTTTTCAAACTCGATTTATTATATCGGTATATTATATAGTTAGTAAACCTTTGGCATAAGCGAATGAATGAATGATTTGATTATTTACCCGTAAAAAATATGATATTTCAGATTATAAGATATCTTCTTTCTTCTTTATACCTTGTATAAAGAAACAGAATAGCGTGTATGAGGGAAGAAATGAAAGGCCTCACTTAATGTCTGTTACAAGTTATACCCCTCATATAGTGCATTTTCTTTTCTTTTCAGACAGAGAATCTATGATTATTTTTTCATTTCTTGTTCCCTCATGACATACTCAGCACTCTATCAATTTTCACAACACCTCTTTCTTATATCCATAAAACAAAATTTTTAGAGTTTTTTCATGAAAATGTTGCCACTTTGATTCTATATGAGTATATTTGACAGAGTTAAGCGGGTTAACCGCTACATTAATTGATTTAATTCAAGGAGAAGAAAATATGAATATTAGACCTTTAGGAGCAAGAATTCTTGTAAAAATGGAAGAAGTCAAGAAACAGACAGCTAGTGGTCTCTTTATCCCACAGTCAGCTCAGGAAAAGACACAAATTGCAAATGTAATCGCTGTAGGTGACGACAAAGACGCCATTACCGTAAAGGCAGGGGACAAGGTTCTTCATGATAAATATGCAGGAACTCAAGTAAAGATTGATGGAGAAGACTACATCGTTTTGAACATGGAAGATGTTCTTGGTGTTGTAACAGACTAATTTCTTTGCTCACTCTTAAAAAGCAAAACCAGTCCTTTATGGACTGGTATTTTTTTTACTTGAGAGAAATTATCCGTATAAGAAACTTTCAATTTTTGTAGAAATTCCCTCAACATAACAAGGTTGCCAGTCACATTCAGGCAATGCCTTAATAATCATCTGACCATACCCTTTACTCATAATTCGACTATCCAATACAAGCACCACACCATGGTCCTGACTTGAACGAATCAATCGACCAAAACCTTGTTTCATTTTCATCATCGCATCAGGAAGTTGAATATGCATAAACGAAGATTTCTGTTGTCCTTCAAGAAATTCAGATTTTGCCTTAATAATGGGATGATTTGGTACAGGAAAGGGAAGCTTTACAATCACCACAAGTCGCAAGGCAGAACCGGGAACATCAATTCCCTCCCAGAAAGAACTGAGCGCAAACAACGTGGCATTTCCTTCATGACGAAATTGCTCAAGCAGTTGTTGTTTACCCAGGTTTTCACCCTGCATCATTAACTTCAAATTTTCATCTTCAAATCGCTCTTGCACCAAGGCATAGACACTTTTCATCGCAACACGACTGGTGAAAAGAATCAGCGCTCCTCCACCAGAAGAATTCACTGCTTCAAAAATAATATCTGCCATTTTTATGTAATATTCTTCGCTCTTTTGCGCATCTCGTGAAACAAGAGGCGTATCATAAGGAGTGAGAAGCATCAAATTATTTTTATAATCAAAAGGAGATGGATAACTGGCTTTCATAAATTTACGATCGGTTCCAAAAGGAAGTCCTACTTCCCCACACCAATAATTAAAGTTATCGCCAAGATCGAGCGTGGCACTGGCAAAGACAATCGACTTGAGTTTATCATACAAATTCTGCTCCAAAAGTGATGCTACTTCCAAAGGAGAGATAATAATTCTTACCGATGTTGCTTTACCATCATTTTGCTTCTGTAAATCAAACCAATGAATATCATTTTCCCATTGAGGAAAATCAATAAAATCAGAAAGGTTCGATACACTTGCTTCAATATTATTCAGCAATCCCTCAAAATCATTTTGATAATTCTTATCACTTGAAGGAATTTGCAGATGGGTAAGATAATCAGTTGCAATATGTTGCAAACTACTTCCATCATCAATCAACTTTCTTGCAGCAGGAACAAAACTCCTCATCAGTCTCGGATATGCATTTTTAGGAACATACACCGGTCTCACTTGATTTTTTGCAAAAGACATTTCCATAAAAGTTTGAAAAGTCACCACAGATTCTTCAAATGTTTGCAACGCATCAAAGACCTGTTGCACATCATTTCCTTGACGAGAATAATGAGCAAGGATATCAAGAAGCGTTAAGGATTGAGCCGCATGCCTAGTATCAACATGGACGCCTCTAACATCTTCATTTTCTTCAGCTTGAGAATAGGTGTGCTTTTGTTTTATTTTAGCAAGAGTTCGAAGTACTTCTTTACCATCAAATGTTTTAGCAAAAAATTCAGTTGCTATAGGAACAATATTATGGGCTTCATCAACAACCAGATGGGAAAATCGAGGAAGAACAGCATCGTCATCATAGCCAAGGTCTTTTTCCTTTCTACTTTTTGAATCGGTAAACAACATATGATGATTGGTGATAATAATATCTGCATTTTGCTGTTCTTCTTTTGCTTTCATATAAAAACACGATTTAAAATACTTGCAGCGACCTTTCAGACAATAATCTGGATCACAATTCACTTTCGAATAGATACTGCCCAGTTTTAAATCACAGTTTCCCAGTAATCCATCATCTGTTGTCGTAAACCACTGATCAAACTTTCCTTGAAAAGTTGAGAGATCTTTCCTCAAATTTTTTCGTTGATTTAAATACTCTTCAGCACGCTCAATGCAGACATAGTTTCTGCGTCCTATCGCAACAGCAACAGAACATTCAACTCCAAGCATAGCAAATAACTGTCGTATATCTCGGGTAAAAAGCTGATCTTGAAGGTTTATGGTAGCCGTTGAAACAACGGTTCTTTCCCCTTCCGTGTTGATTGCATGGTAAATAGCGGGAACAAGATAAGCATAACTTTTACCAATACCTGTCCCTGCTTCGATAACACAAATAGCATCTTCTTCATATGCTTTGTTGACCAATTTACACATCTCAACTTGCCCATCTCTTGTTTCATATCCAGGCATTTTTTTACTAAATACACCACCTTGGCAAAAGATGTCTTCAATCTGCACGGTATTCAAGCTGATACTCCTGTAATTTTCGATGCAATGTTTTTCTACCGATTCCTAAAATTTGAGCCGCTTTTGTTTTATTTCCTTTACATGCAGAAATAGTACTCATAATAAGTCTTTTTTCACCTTCAGCAATGGTAATACCCACATCAAGGTCAACTTTTGCACTCGCATCACTGCCACTAATTTGAGGAGGAAGATCAGATAATTCAATCATATCACTTTTACACAGAACAACAGAAGCTTCAATACAGTTTCGCAACTCTCTAATATTTCCTGGCCAATCATAACGAAATAGCGCATTTTTAGCTTGCGTCGATAAGCCCTTCACTTCTCGGTGATTCTCTTTATTTGCCTGATCAAGGAAGGCGGTCATCAAAAGAGGAATATCTTCTTTTCTCTCACGTAAAGGAGCCACATCGAGATGAACAACGTTCAAACGATAAAAGAGGTCCTCGCGAAAAGTCCCTTTCTTAATTTCTTCTTGTAAATCTCGGTTCGTTGCAGCAACAATTCGCACATCAACGGAGAGTGTTTGTGACCCACCCACTCGTTCAAATTGACGTTCCTGCAAAACACGAAGAATTTTTATCTGTGTTGGCATATCAATTTCACCAATTTCATCTAAAAAAATGGTTCCACCATCAGCTAACTCAAAACGTCCTTTTTGTTGTGTGATAGCACCGGTAAAAGAACCTTTTTCGTGACCAAAAAGTTCACTTTCAAGTAAATTACCATTTAAAGCAGCACAGTGCACTTTAATAAAAGGCCCGTTACTTCTATCAGATAACTGATGAATTGCATCAGCAACCAATTCTTTACCAACACCAGACTCTCCCGTTACAAGAACCGAAACTTTCGAAGGAGCAACCTGTGCAATGGTATTCATCAGTTGTTTAATCTTTTCACTGTTACCAATCATCTTGCTATATTTATTTTGAGCTCGTAAAGAATTTAATTCACCCCTTACTTTTTCAAGCTCTTCAGCCATATCTTTATTTTTAAGTGACTTTTTCACCAGAATTGACAATCGATCGAGATCAACAGGCTTGGTAAAAAAATCTACAGCCCCATCTCTCATTGCATCCACTGCTGTTTCAATCGTGCCATGACCAGTCAAGATTACAACAGGAATATTGGGATAACTGGCAACAATCTTTTTCAGCAATTCTTCACCACTCATTCCTTCCATTCGTAAATCAGTAATTACCAAATCTACTTCATTTTTATTGAGAAGCTTCCAAGCAACTTTTCCATCTTCAGCAAGGATTGTTTGATATCCATCAAGTTCAAGAGCCATGCCAAGCCCTTCTCTGATGTTTTTTTCATCATCACAAATAAGTATTGTTTTACTCATTTACTTTTCATCTCCTTCGCCATTTTGCACCGTATCAATAGCCAATCGCTGGCCTTGAGGAACCGGTATTTTCATAATGAAAGTGGTACCTTTACCAAGCGTACTATGTACTTGAATATCACCATTATGCTCTTTCATGACTTTGTACACGACGGTAAGACCAAGGCCAGTTCCACTGGCTTTGGTGGTGTAATATGGCTCAAAGATCTTTGATTGAGTCTTTTCATCCATACCTTTACCGGTATCACTGATACTAATAGCAACATAGTCCCCATCAAGCTTTGTCGAAAGCGTCATAGTACCTTTGCCTTGTTCGCTCATTGCCATCATGCCATTATTAATAATATTGAGGAGCGCCTGCTTGAGCAGGTTTGCATCAATTTTAAGGCGAGGAATAGAGCCAAAATTCTGAACGAGCGTAATGTTCTTATCAGTCAACTCTGGTTCAATGAATTCACAAATATTTTGTAACACAGGATCTAATGAAGTGAGTCGCAGGGTTGAATCCATAGGACGAACAGCAAATAAAAAGTCAACAACAATAGAATTCAATCGTTGTATTTCTTCATCGATAACATTAATATAGCGACTTGCATCATCAAGAGTTAACGTGTGTTTTCTTTCAAAAGTTTTTGTTAATAGCTGGAGATGAATACCAATAGCAGCCAGAGGATTTTTAATTTCATGAGCGACCCCAGCAGCCATGGTGGTCATGGAAGCAAGACTTTCAGAACGTCTCAATCGAGATTCATTTCTTTTTTCCATGGTAACATCGGTAAAACTAATGAGATAAGACGGTGGCGTCGAGGCTTCTTGATCAATATTTTTTACCAAAACACGAATGGTTTTTGTCTCAGGTCCCCATTGATAGACAAATTCACTACTTGTTTCTCCAATACCTTTAAAGCACTCGGTAAAAAACTTTTGCAGTTCACTATCGATAACCACTTTGGTAATTTCAAACCCTTCATATGATTTTAATCGCTTAAAAGGAGGAAGTCTTTGCGCCGTTAAATTGATATATTCAATTTTGTATTGACTATTAATGAGCACAACCCCTTCAGGAAGACTATCAAGAACCTTTTCAAAACGTTCTATATACGAACTCTCTCTTTCAACAAGTTGTGCGATTTGATGACAATCTAATTGATCAATCTTATTCAATGCACGTTTGATAAACTTATCCATCTTGAACCTCTGATAATTTCATGTAAATTGCTTCCCACATATTTCTTCTTGTAATGTTATATATCGTACTTGAGAGGAAGCTTTGGTCGAGTAACAATACCAGCGCATGGGCACGTGAATGAGATAAAAATCCTTCACTGACTCCATTTTTAATGCATTTAACAAGAAAATCCATCACATATTCATCAACTTGCGCATCATCCAAAACTTTGGTGACGCCACTGAGCTGTTTTGCATCCAATCGTTTTTGTTTTCCCACAGCAGAATCGAAGAATAACTGAACAGTATTATTCACTTCGTCTAAGCCACCCTTCACGGCATATTGCATGAAAAAAGAAGCAATGCTCATTGGTTTTTCTAAAAAGAAAGGTTGTAAAATTTTATTTTGTATCTCTTGACTCAGAGGAGGAAAATTAAACTTCCTCGTTCGTGATAAAATAGTCTTTATAATTTGGCCAGGTCTTTCACTAATGAGGATAAAATACACATTCTCTTCTGGCTCTTCGAGCATTTTAAGTAAACTATTACGTACTGAATCATTGGCCTTTTCAATTGACTCAATAATAATAATACGACATTTTGATTCAATCATGGTCGAACTCGTCCATGCGCGTATCTGTCTCACCGAATCAACACTCAAGTTGATAAGATTTTTACTATCTTGTTTCAACAAGGGTTTCATCGCTTTATTCAAGTGACTCACCAATCTTTTCGCTTTTATTTCAGATAAATCTGCAGGGCTTCTACTCAATTCAAGAAGATATTCATCCACTTCTTTGGCACTTTCATAGAGTTTACTTAATTTATCGGTACTGAGCGCTTGATGATAACTGAGTAACAAAAGGCGTACTGTTCGTATCAAATTTGCTTGACTAAACGCATTGCGAAGGCGCAAATACGTTTCTACGGCACAATTATAACGCACCGTATAATTTCTATTTGCAACCACAACAACATTATTCATCGAATAATATTTGAAATTGCGACAAGAAGGACAGGTGCAATTATCACTCCCGTCTCCCCTACAAGACAATTGTTTTGCAAGAGAGAGTGCTGCGGTCATGCGAGACGAGTATTGAGGCCCACAAAAAAGAGAAGATCTACTTACTCTATCGTGGATAAAATCATTTTCTAATTCATCGGCAACCTGTGGTTGGCTTATTCTCAGTTGTTCAAACATACTGTGACAATTCCTGTTGAACCTGAGGCATGATGCTACTCACCATATGGGTAACAAAATAAGAGTTATCCGTTAATTGATGAATAGGTATTAATTCTTGATTTTCCAGCAACAACAGGATAATGATGAGAATAAACACCATCACAGCAATACCCCATATAAACCCTAAAACAGTATTAACAGGTCCCAATCCAACACCTTCAAGGATTTTTGTTAACCAAGAGCCAAAGGCTTGCGTTAAAAGGAAACCTACATAGAATAAGGCTACATACGAAATAATAGATGAAGCAAATGGGGAAAGGCCAAATCGAGACTGAAGCAATGGAGCTATCAATTTCGTAAACATTAAACCAACAGCCAATGCGACAATGTATCCTGCTTTACTTGAAAAAGCGGAAGCAAACCCTTCTAAGGCTCCACCAACTGCACCAGCAATGATGAAAATAAACACAACGACATCTAATCCATTAATGACGATATTACCAATAGCGAGACTCCAATCCATGCTATTTCTCCTTAACTTTTGCTAATTTAATAATTAAATCAGCTATTCTCTGAGAAGAGTTACCACTCTTCATTTGTTGCAAATTCTCACTGAGACTACTCAATTTTGCTTTATCTGAGAGTAAAGCGAGAACAGTCTTCACAAAATCTTCACGAGTATACTTTTCTTTGAGCACAACCGCTGCCCCTTTATTCTCAAAATAGAGAGCATTTGCTTCTTGCTCACCTCTACTTGCAAAGCGCAAAGGAATGAGCAGAGCGGGTTTTGCTGTTGCAGAAATTTCACTCAAAGTTCCCGCACCACACCGACAGACGACAAGCGTTGCAGCGTGATAAACACCTGCCATATTTTGGGTAAAAAGTTCTGTTTCAAAATACCCTTCTTTCTGAACTCCCCTCTTTTTCCCTTTTCCACATTGATGGATAACATTGGTAAAGGCAAGGAGATCATCCAAGGTTTCATAAACAAGACTGTTAATTTCTTCTGCACCCTGACTTCCACCAAGTACCAAAAGAGTTGGTTTCCCGCGAGGGGGGAAAGGAAGAGGATATTCACCATTTTCCGTTTCAAATTCTTCACGCACTGGATTTCCTGTAAAAACGACGCTTGCTCTTTTAATAGTTGTTTCTTTCATCTGAAAACCGGTAGCTACCACGTTGGCCTTACGGCAATTTAACCGATTGGCAAGTCCCATATTATAATCTGACTCATGCGTAATAATAGGGATATGAAGAAATGAAGCGGCAAAAACTGCTGGAACACTCACATATCCACCCTTACTAAAAAGTACATCAGGCTTAAATTTCTTTAAAATAAAAAAAGAAGAAACAAACGCAATAATAATAAGAAATACATCAGATCCATTCTTCAGGGAAAAATAACGACGCAACTTACCACTTGGAACGGCTCGATAGGAAATTCCTTCCTTTTCGACAAGTGCTTGTATTGTTGCATTTTTACTGCCAATCCAAATGGCACTGATACACTGATTCTTATGCAGCTTTTGATTCACAGCCAATGCTGGTACGACATGGCCTAAGGTTCCACCACCTGTATAACAGATTTTCATGCAAATAGAGTACCACAAGTACCATTTAAAAGCAATAAAAGAGTCAAAATGACCCAATTATTTTATAATAAGATTATTTTACCGGTATTATACAGGATTTTCATCTTTTTCCTTGAAGAAATACCGTTTTCATAGTAAATTTTAATGGTTATTATCCATGTTGGGTTTTTACTCTTTTGATAATATACACATTCTAGAAACACAAAATATGTGGAGAA
>Ga0172378_10000738_pt1 | contig 29334 bp, 21 predicted proteins | sample GrowelOW332metaG_FD_119755 | JGI IMG/M metagenome (GOLD analysis project Ga0172378, IMG submission 119755) | Groundwater microbial communities from an aquifer near a municipal landfill in Southern Ontario, Canada - Pumphouse #3_1 metaG | ecosystem: Environmental > Aquatic > Deep subsurface >...
ACGAAAACTATAAAACGTCAATTTATAGCTTGCAACTAATAATGTATGTTATATAACACAGATAAAGCAACCTACTATTTGGAATAGGATAGAAATGCTCTATCTTTGTACTGTGTTTTTCATAGTATTAGATTTAAGGTTAAAGGATTGGAGTCATTTGTGACTCCAATTTTTTTTTGTACAAAAAAAAACGCTACAAACTATCTGTTTGCAGCGTTTACCATTTTTACCTCTTGGTTTGCGGAAAGTGAGGGATTCAAACCCCCGGTACACTAAAAGCGCACAGCGGATTTCGAGTCCGCCCCATTCGATCACTCTGGCAACTTTCCTTTTGGGAATACAAAGTTACAACATATTTGCTCTCATTATTCTACAGATGGGCTTTTTTTATAAAAAAAAGGTCCCTACACTAATTTGTAGAGACCTGTATAGAAGGAGATTTCTTTATCTACTAATAAATGCGGTATAATAACCATGCTGCTTGAAAATCTTCTCTATTCGAAAATCTTCTTTTAAAAGCATCACGAGCAGCAGCTGCTGTACTTCTGCTACTATAAGAGGCCACTACTACACGATAGAGTTTCACATCATTGCTATGAACAATAACAGCACGATAGCCTTGATTGTCTAAAAAGGCTTTCAAGTTCTCTGCATTCGATTTTGTTCCAAAGCTACCACAAACAACACTAAAATCGTTCACTGTATCTCCGTTTAATACATCAACTCTCTCTTGACGAACAGCAATATCAGTATTGGCAGACTTCTGTACTTGTTTGGGAGCTTCTACCACCTCCTCATGGATAGATGGATTGGTGGTAATAGGTGTTACATTAACCTCTGCTCTACTCGTGCTGGCTGAGCTAGTTGAGTTGGTTGTAGCTTGACTACCTTGCTGTTGTTTAGCTTTCTCATAGGCTTTCTTATAGGCACTCTCTCCTGTTTTACAAGATGAAACGGAAAGAACAAGCAATAAAACGGCTCCTAAATAAATTAATTTTTTCATATCTTATTATTTTAATTCCAGAAATTACATATACTCTGTGTATATGCAAAATTAATATCAATCAGCATATTTCAGCCATAAAAGGGAAGCATTCTTTATAAATTGCATATTATTAACACAATCAGATTTGTTCTGCTCGTTAATCTATCTTAATTCACCAGAATCTTATACTATAGGGCGGTTCCTATAAATTATTTGTTGTAAATTTGTTAAAATGATTATTGACCAATTAAACATAAAGAAATGAGAAAAAAAATTAGCTTTTTCATTGTGAGCTTTTGCTTTGTAATGATTAGCAGTGTTTGTTCAGCACAGACCGCAAAGTATGTCTTCTTCATTATTGGAGATGGCATGGGAGTGAATCAAGTGAATGGCACTGAGATGTATATGGGAGAAAAAGATGGGAAAATTGGAACGGAAGCTTTACGTTTTACTAAGTTTCCTACTGTCTCTATGGCTACAACGTTCTCTGCTACTAATTCGGTTACCGACTCTGCTGCAGGTGGTACAGCTCTATCAACTGGATCTAAAACACATAATTTGGCAGTAGGAGTGGATGTAGACAACAAACCACTTGTTACAATAGCAGAACGTGCAAAAAGTGTAGGCTATAAAGTGGGTATAGCTACCACTGTTAGTATCGACCATGCTACACCTGCTGTTTTTTATGCACATCAACCACAACGCAGTATGTATTATCAGATAGCAACCGAGCTGCCTAAATCAAATTTTGATTTCTTTGCTGGCTCTGGTTTTATTCAACCTACTGACCCTAAAGATAAATCGTTACCTACTATCTACTCTCTCTTTGACAAAGCTAATTATACGGTTGCCAAGGGGTATACAGATTATCTCTCCAAGATGGATCAGGCCGAGAAAATGATCTTAATCCAAGAAGATGGTGCAGATAATCACAGTTGTCCTTATGCTATTGACAGTAAACCATCGGATTTAAATATTTCCAAAATTACGGATGCTGCACTTAGCTTTTTGCAAAAAGGAGAGGACAAGGGTTTCTTCTTGATGCTTGAGGGTGGAAAGATCGATTGGGCTTGTCATAGTAATGATGCAGCTACAGCTTTTAATGAGGTGATGGATATGAATAAAGGTGTGGAGAAAATTTATCAGTTCTATCTTCAACATCCTACGGAGACATTAATTGTTATCACAGCCGACCACGAAACGGGAGGATTAGCATTAGGTACAGGTAAATATGAACTGAACTTAAAAGCATTAGCTAGTCAGAAGCTTTCTCAAGAAGAATTATCCAATAAGATTAAAGCGTTTAGAAAGAAGAATTACAAAACAGCTACCTGGAAAGCTATGAAAGCGCTCTTAAGTGAGAATCTTGGTTTCTGGAATGAAGTTTCACTATCTAAAGAACAAACATCGGCACTAAAAGAGGTATATAAGAGCTCTTTTTCTAACAAAACGGTGAAATTTGCAGAGAGTATGTATGCTAAAGATGAACCTCTTGCTGCTGCAGCCATTAAAATGATGAATAGTATTGCTTATGTAGGCTGGGCCAGTCATGGACACTCCGATGGATATGTACCGGTTTATGCTATAGGTGTGGGTGCAGAACTTTTCCAAGGCAAATTAGATAACACGGATATACCTAAAAAGATTATACAAGCTGCTAAGTATTAAGTAACTTGTTGTACTACATAAAAAAAGGCTAATGGTATTTTATACCGTTAGCCTTTTTTATGGGATAAACAATCCTCTATCTTTCTCATCTGTATGTAGAGAAGAAAGATATAAACCGTTATAAATCCGCAGGTTTCTTGGCTCCTTCTAGTATGGATACAAAACAAAAGCCCCCTTAGTATAACTACTAAGGGGGCTTTCTATAGAAAAGTCTAGTCTAGTTTTAAACGTTTTCTATTAAAGTTTAGAACCAACGTACATAGCAGAAATCTTGACGATGTGGTAGTTGGTCATTCTTAGGATACATACGAAGTGCTACTCTGAACGAACCAGAGTTAGATACTTCATATTTAGTAGTAAAGGTATAGATACTCTTTTCACTTTTCACTACATCTAGCTGTTTAACAGAATAAACCGATTCTTTTCCATGAATATCTTGTTGGATGGTTACAATCTCCACTCCAATAGCATTATTCAGTCCTTTCTCGTCAATCACTACTTTTACATCGTATGGAATACCTGCAAAAAATTGTGCTTTGCTCTCGTTATTAACAGATGTGGATAGAATCTCAATAGAATCCCATTTACTAGCAACTTCCTCTTTCCATTCTACTATCTCTTTGGCTTTACTGAAATCGTTGGCTATTAAGGAATGCGCTCTTTTGCTTAGTTTGGTATAGAAACGATCGTAATAATCATCTAGCTGGCGCTTCATCGTGTAGTGAGGAGCAATGCTAGAGATAGATTTCTTGATATATCCTATCCAACCTTTAGATATGCCCTTGTTATTGCGTGCATAATAAAGAGGTAAAATCTCATTCTCTAATACACCGTATATCGTAGTGGCATCTAAACTATCTTGATAGTCTTGATTCTCATAGGTGCGTTTGTCGGTTAATGCCCAACCAGCACCTTCGCGGTAACCCTCTAACCACCATCCATCTAGGACAGAGAAATTCAGTACACCATTCATCAATGCTTTTTCTCCAGATGTTCCTGAAGCCTCTAGTGGACGAGTTGGTGTGTTCAACCAGATATCTACACCAGTCAATAAACGACGGGCTAAACGCATATCGTAATTTTCTAAGAAAATAATCTTTCCTAAGAACTCCGGACGTCGAGAGATTTCGATGATGTGTTTAATCAGACCTTGACCAGCTGCATCATTTGGATGTGCTTTTCCGGTAAAAATAAACTGTACAGGATAATCGGGGTTGTTTACAATCTTAGATAAACGATCTAAATCAGTAAACAACAGATGAGCACGTTTGTAAGTAGCAAAACGACGACCGAATCCAATAAGTAAAGCGTTTGGATTAATCTTGTCTAGTAATGATACAATACGTGTTGGGTCTCCTTGATTACTTAACCATTTTTCTCTAAACTGACGACGAATATAGTTGACTAATTTGTTCTTCATTTCTCTACGTGTCTCCCAAATAACTTCATCTGGAACATCGTAAATAGCTTCCCAAATCTTTTCGTTAGATTGGTCGTTCATAAAGTCTTTATCGAAATATTTTGCATAGAGTTTTTTCCACTCTGTTGCACTCCATGTGGGGAAATGAATACCATTGGTTACGTAACCAACTTGACTCTCTTCAGGATAATATCCTTTCCATATTGGAGCAAACATCTCTTTTGATACATCGCCGTGTAGTTTACTTACACCATTTATCTCTTGTGATGTTTTACATGCAAAAGTTGACATACAGAAACGCTCGCCGTTGTCGCCTGGATTGATACGACCTAAGTCCATCAATTCTTCCCAAGAAAGGCCTAACTTATCGGCATATCCACGCATATATTTGCCAAAAAGAGCTTCGTCAAAATAATCGTGACCAGCGGGAACAGGGGTATGAACGGTATATAAAGAGGAGGCTCTTACTACTTCCATTGCTTGGTTGAAGGTTAATCCACTCTCTACATAGTCGCACAAGCGTTGTATATTAATTAAGGCAGCATGTCCTTCGTTGCAATGGTATACATCTTTCTCTATTCCCAATGCTTTTAGCGTAAGGATACCACCAATACCTAGCAAGATTTCTTGTTTGATACGGTTTTCCCAATCGCCTCCATATAGTTTGTATGTAATTGGTCGGTCGTACTCACTATTCATATCGTTATCTGTATCTAACAGATAAAGCGAAATTCTACCCACATTAACGCGCCAAATATTGGCATATACAAAATAATCGTTATAGGGTACTGCAACTACTAGTTGTTTACCATCTTTGTCATAAACAGCTTCTATAGGTAAACTACCAAAGTTTTGTGATTCGTAGTTTGCTATCTGTTGTCCATCCATAGAGAGCGATTGGTTAAAGTAGCCATAACGGTACAAAAAGCCAACGGCACATAGATCAACATTGCTATCAGATGCTTCTTTCAAGTAATCACCTGCTAAAACACCTAATCCACCGGAATAGATTTTTAGAACACTGGATAATCCATATTCCATGCTAAAATAAGCAACGGATGGACGTTTTGCATCTGGTTTAGTATCTACATATGCTCTAAACTTATCATAAACCTTATTCATCTCACGGATTAGAAGAGGGTCATTGGCCAATTCATCCATTCTTTCAAAGCTAAGGTTTTCTAGTAATAATACAGGATTGTGTTCAGATTCCCTCCACAAAACAGGATCTAATGATGCAAAAAGCTCTGTAGCTTCATAGTTCCATACCCACCAAATATTGTGGGCTATCTCTTCCAGTTTCTTTAATTCTTCTGGAACATGTGACTTTACAATAATATTTCGCCAATTAGCTGAATTTGCATTGCTTACTTTAAGTTTCATGTTTGTAATTATTTGGTTATTACTTAATCTTAATTATTGTCTCAATTTAGCTTTCTGAATAGCAATTCCGTAAGCCTTATAATAATATTTTATGAAATGCTTCCACAATGCTTTTTCTGCTGTGGTTGATGCATTATCTCTTATCTGTTGTATTGCACTATCGGTTAGTGAGCAAAAGGAGAAGATGTTATTCTTCATTTCATTTGCTACTTCATCGAAGTTGTAATCGGACCGATGAATTACTTCTACACCTGTTTCTAGCCCTTTATAATCCTCTTGTTCTTTAGCCCATCTACCAAATCCGGCAAGGTCGGTGGTTATAGTAGGTACTTTAAAGATAATACTTTCTAAGGGAGTGTATCCCCAAGGTTCATAATAGGAGGGATAGAGACTCATGTCTAGCCCCATCAAGAGGTCATAATAATCCATATTGAAGATGCCATCATTACCATGTAGATAACAGGGTACAAAAACAATCTTTACATGCTCAGAGTGTTCATTTACCTCTAAGTCTTGGATCATATTAGAAGCTCTATCTTCATTTGAGTTATGTAACCAATGGGTCAAGAAGGGATATTCTAATGCTGTTTTGTTTTTCTTTTCTTTTCTAGACAACCGATACTGCAAATCTAGGCGTGCCTTTGCTACCCAAGCGGGTACTGTAATATAGGCTAGCACATTCTTTTTAAGGTTGGTGTCTAGTGCTAAACGATTAATTGCTTCTATAAACACATCTATTCCCTTGTTCTTAAATTCATAACGACCACTAGTACCTACAATAACGGTTGAATCGTCCCAGTCTGTGCCATGAAGCTGATTGGCTACTTCAATTAATTTCTGTCTGGCTGCTGCTCTTTTAGCCTGAAAATTTTTCTTTTTCGGCACAAAGTCATTTTCAAACCCATTTATTAGAACAACATCTGTTTTTTTATCGAGCAACTCTTCACATTCCTTAGCCGTAATCTCACTAACTGTGGTGAAACAATCTACTGCATGTGCGGTTTGTTTTTCTATGGAATGTTTGGATTGCATATTTAACTCACGTGCCATCTGGTCGCCATTATATGCAAACAGATAATCGTATAGCGGTTTGTTGTTGCCTGCTATAGATCGTCCTATGGAAGTAGCATGTGTAGTAAAGACGGTGGCGATATGTGGTTCATTCTTTTGCAGATATAGTGCACCTAATCCAGTCATCCACTCATGTGCATGATACACAACATTTTTTTCTGTTAGTTGGTAGTGGTGGTAAAAGCTCTCTACCACTTTGGCTGCTGCATAGGAAAACATGGAGGATTCATCGTAATCGCCGTAGCCATGTAATGAATCGACTTGGTAATCGTTCCATGCTTGGGTGTAGATATCGTTTCTATTAGCAAAGAAAGGTGTGAAATCGATTAAGATAGCAACAGGCCTGCTAGGTATCTCCCAATGCCCTACTCTTATTTGTAATCCCTCTGTTTTACACTCTTTTTGCCAGGATGTATAGAGCGATTTATCTTCTGTAAATAAACTAGCGTCTCCTTTTTCTTTAAAATCGGGACCTATATATATTAATTTATCTTTTAGCTCTTTCTTCAAGGATTTTGCATGTGTGGAGAGTACAGTATAGATACCCCCTACTTTATTGCATACTTCCCAGCTTACTTCAAATACATAATCAGGCTTCATCATTTTATCTTTCATCCTTATAATTGGTTATGTTCGTTGTGCAAATTTAATCTTATTCATTTTAAACTGCATATCTTTTGTTACTTTCTTATTTCTATTTGTACTATAACGTTTGCATAAACATTTTTGTTTCCTATTTAGCGCTTAAAAGGTAGTATTAATTACGTGTAATCAAGCGGATTATACACCTTTTTACCTTAATTATTTTTTTTATATAAAAAAAGATTCCTCAAAGAATTAATTTCTTCAAGGAATCTCTATGAATATGCTTACTTGTAGAAGCAGATAGCTCTATTAGCTATTTTTATTTATGCTATTGATCCAGAAATCAGGATTAATACCAATAGAGCAAGAATAGCATAAAGCTCTGGGAATACAGCAAGTACCATTGTTGTACCAAACACATCATTGCCATTACCAATTGCAGCAATACCATTAGCACAAACTTGTGCTTGGCGGATAGCTGAGAAATAAGCAACAAATCCTAGACCTAGACCTGCACCAAAGATAGCTGCAGCACCAAAATAAGATAGCTCAGGAGTTAAAAAAGTACTCAACAATACATAGCCAACAAATCCATATAATCCTTGAGATGATGGAAGAGCTGAGAGTGCAATATAAGATCCTGTAGCTGTTGAATTTTTCTTCAAAGCTCCTACTGCTGCATTACCACAGATTGTTACGCCGAATGCACTTCCGATACCTGAAAGTGCAACCATAACTGCAATTCCTAAATAAGCTAATAAAATTGGTTCCATAATTTAATCGTTTTTTTGTTATTAATTTGTTTTTATTTCTGTTTTTTGAAAGGTTTATATGCTTTACCACCACCTTCGAATTCAGCATTTTTATAGAATTCGACAAAGGTTAAACGCAGTGGATGGACAAATGCACTAATCATACAAAGCCCAAAATTAATGATGTGTCCAAATAATAAGATAAAGAGTACTAATAGAAATCTAGGCACAATAGGTAAACTGGCCGTTAAATCAAAAGCAACATTATTAAACACACCACCTAATATACTTCCTGTTAATCCTAGAGCAAAGAGTCTAATATACGACAAAGAGTCGCCTAAAAGTCCTGTTGCCATATTGTATGTATTCCAAAGCCCTGTTGCAATGTTTACAATAATATTTTTGCCAGGTGTATTAAATAGATAAATGAAACACCCTGCTACTGCAAAGATGAAGTAAAAGAAGTAATTCACAAATTCGGGTATTACTACACCTAGTTTGTCCATACCAAAATAAACAACGGCTGTTATGATTAAAACAACCCATGCTATAATCGATTTTGCATAAGCAAACCCATGCTGTTTAGTAACCTTAGCTGCAGATAAGCACATACCAAAGAGAATCTGAACAACACCAATTACTATGGCAAAAACCATTAATGGATGATAACCACCAAACATGGCACCATAGTTTTTTTGTGTGACAAAATATTCTTTTACCCCTGCAAGCCAGCCCCAAGTGACTGAATCAAAAGCTATACCAAAGAAAGATCCTGTTAAGATACCCACTACTATTGTCATAATACCTAAGTACTGTCCTAGTTGACAGAGACTCTTTTTATCGTCGGATACTCTCTTCTTAAAATACCAGCTAGCTAAGAAAATTAAGATACCATAACCACCATCACCCATACACAATCCAAAGAATAGCATAAAGAAGGGTGCTAAAAAAGGAGTAGGGTCTAATTCGGTATAGTTGGGCAACGAGAACATTTTAGTGATTGGCTCAAAGAGTTTAGTAAAAGCGGTGTTCTTAAGTTGAATAGGCACATTATCTTCTGGAGTTGGTAATGCTGCATCGTAATACAAACATTCTTTATCCAAGAACTTATTTAATGCTGCTTCTTGTTCTACAGGCAACCATCCTTTTAAAAGGATTAATTTATTTTCTACTTTCTTTTCTCCGCTTAAAATGACTTGTGAAAATTCTAGTTCTGAGGAATTCTTCTTTTTATAAAGTTCCAAAGATATCTTGTCTTCTTTAGCCATTTTCTGAAGTTCAGCTTCAAAGGCTATTTTTTTATCTTCTAACGCCTTTTTTGCCAGTTGAAGTGTGTGCAATGATTTCTGTCCTAATTGAACAGCATCAAGATTTAGTTGGAGAACCTCTTCTACTTTGCTAACAATCACAAAATAAAGAGTTACGCCTACTTTATTTACTACAACAACCTCATATTGCTTTTTCCACGATTCGTCAAAATCTTTTTGTGGACAAATAAAGAAATCTAGTTTATAGCCAGCTTCTTTAAGTCTTTCAATCGAAGAGAAATCAAAATTACCCCATGGGTTCACTTGATCTATCTCTTTTTGAACAATTGGAAGCTGTTGCTGTATGTTTTCTATTTCTTTTTGAACTTGTTCCACACGATCGACTACCTCTTTTCCACGTTCTAAAGATCCTTTTTCTACTGCTGTAGCAGTTTGGTCTGGATCAATATATTTAGATAAAAGGAGTTGTGTATTGGTAATACGTTCAGCTAGCGACAATGCATTCTTCAAGCTAGGTGAATCTACTTCATCTAGTTTCTTTTCTTCAACATGAAGAACACCTAAGTCTCTAATACTTAGTAAAAAGCGCTCATAATCATTATGATAAATTAGGAACGTATATTTTTTCATTGATTTAATCATACCTCATCCCCCTTTCTTTTCTCCTGAATAGATTTCAAGATTTTCTGTGAAGATTTAGATAAGTTTTCCTCATCCTCCATAAAACGTTTAATTTTCCGCAATGCATCTTCGTATCCAGGTATTTGAACCTTTTCAAAAAGATTTACTTTCTGCGTGGTCTTTTTACGTGCATGTTCTAGTAAGTTCAATTTAGCCATCATAAATTCGCGCTCAATTGCTGTTTGTGCCAATTGCTTTAAGATAAGGATTCCATCAGAAAACCATTTAGGAGTAGTAAATAGACTAAATGGTTTAATCTCAAAATCAAGACCTTCTAATAGAGGAACACGCACACCTGCAATCTTCTTTATGCCTAAATGAACATCTTTTACTTTTATCAATGAGCTATCAAACTCATTCCAAAGAGCGAACATGGCTTCATACGCTTGAATTTGCTTTTCGAGGCTTACTTCAAGCGTTTTTACTTCAACCTTGCATTTTTTCACTTCCACACGTAAAGCACTCTCCTTACTCTTAATAATCGGGAGGGTTCTTAGACGTACTTTCAACTGTTTTTCAAGCAGCTGATGTGATGTTTTATTATATTGAAATTTTATAGCCATATCATATGTTTTATTACAGTTGAGCTATTATTTCTTCCAAAATTCATCGGATAGTTCCTTTTTGATATTGACTTCCTCAACTTTGAAATATTTAGCAAATAAGCCCCACGTTACATCAAGCATCTCTGTTGTATTAAGATTCACATCAATTGCCAAGAGTTGATTGGAATAATCTTTAGCAAAGGATAATGTACGCTCATCATAGTTTGTTAAGTCGAAACCATTCTCCATTTTAGTCTTAGCATTTGCAGCATCAGCATATAAACGTACCGCAGCATTCATTACTTGTGGATGGTCTTTACGTGTTTTCTTACCACTAACTAATTGTTTCAAACGTGATAATGAACGGAATGGATCAACAATAACTTTACCGATATCGCTATCTCTACGTAAGAACAATTGTCCCTCTGTAATATAACCCGTGTTATCTGGTACAGCATTTGTAATATCTCCACCCGAGAGAGTGGTTACTGCGATAATGGTGATAGAACCACCTGCTGGAAATTGTACAGCCTTTTCGTAAATCTTAGCTAAATCGGAATAAAGAGAACCTGGCATCGAATCTTTAGATGGAATCTGATCCATACGATTGGATACAATAGCCAAGGAATCAGCATAAGAGGTCATATCCGTTAATAAAACGAGAACTTTCTCATTCTTCTCTACTGCAAAATATTCGGCAGACGTTAAGGCCATATCTGGAATTAATAAACGCTCAACAGGAGGATTCTCCGTTGTGTTTACAAAACTGATAATACGGTCTAGTGCCCCAGCATTAGAGAACACATTTTTGAAGTATAAATAGTCATCATTGGTCATACCCATACCACCAAGAATAATCTTATCGGTCTTTGCACGTAGAGCCACATTTGCCATTACCTCATTAAAAGGTTGGTCAGGGTCTGCAAAGAATGGGATTTTTTGTCCCGAAACCAATGTGTTATTTAAGTCGATACCAGCAATACCTGTAGCAATCAACTCAGATGGTTGTTTACGACGTACTGGGTTCACTGAAGGACCACCAATCTCAACTTCTTCTCCTTCAATTTCTGGTCCACCGTCAATCGGCTTTCCAAATGCATTAAAGAAACGTCCAGTGAGTTGCTCGCTCACTTTCAATGTAGGTGCTTGTCCTAGGAAAACCACTTCTGCATTGGTGGGAATACCACCTGTTCCTTCAAAAACCTGTAAGGTTATCTCATCATCAACCATCTTTACGACTTGTGCTAATTTACCGTTTACGGTAGCTAACTCATCGTAACCTACACCTGTTGCTTTAAGCGAACAAGTAGCTTTAGTGATTTGATTTATTTTTGTATATATTTTTTGAAACGCTTTTGTTGCCATATCAATTATTATTATCCGACCTTTCTTTCGGAAATGAGTGATTCTAATTGTTTTTTGTAATCCTTATATTTGTCTGAGCCAAATTCTGAATAGTTCATTTGCTGACAAATATTAATCATCTTCTTAAAGTAATCCATTACATTTAAGAAGTCATCAAATTTGAATTCTGTATGACAAATATCAATTATTAAATTCAAAATTTCTTCTTGACGTTTTAGTGGAGTAACAGCATCGATTGCATCAAATGCATTTTGTTGTAAAATAACAAAGTCAATTAATTCTGATTTCCAAAAAGTAATATGATATTCAACAGGAACACCATCATCTCCCAAAATATTAATCTGTTCCGCAATCTCTTTACCTCTTAATAAACGAGTCTTTACCTCATGTACCTTGTTAATCCACTCTCCATTGATATGTTCCTTGATATATTCCTCAAATTCGGGATACTCTAAATATTTAGAATAGGAATCAATAGGGTTTACAGCAGGATAACGTTTTCTATCGGCACGGTCTTGCTCCAATGCATAAAAACAGCGCGCTACTTTTTTTGTATTCTCTGTAACCGGCTCTTTCAAGTTACCACCAGCTGGTGATACCGTACCAATAAAGGTAATAGCTCCTGTTTCATCATTGTTAAGAGAAACAGAACCTGCTCTTCCGTAGAAGTTAGAGATGATAGAAGATATATCCATTGGGAAAGCATCTGGTCCAGGCAACTCCTCCATACGGTTAGACATTTCACGAAGTGCTTGTGCCCAACGAGAAGTTGAATCGGCCATGAGTAACACTTTCAGTCCCATAGAGCGATAAAACTCAGCCATAGTCATTGCTGTATAAACAGAGGCTTCACGAGCAGCTACCGGCATGTTAGAGGTGTTAGCAATAATGATAGTACGTTCCATAAGCATACGTCCAGTATGTGGATCCACTAGTTCTGGGAACTCAGTAAAAATCTCCACCACCTCATTAGCACGTTCACCACAAGCAGCAATAATAACAATATCTGCTTCCGCTTGTTTAGATATAGCATGTTGAAGAACCGTTTTACCTGTTCCAAAAGCTCCAGGAATAAATCCTGTACCACCTTCAACAATAGGGCTTAATGTATCAATAACACGAACACCTGTTTCGAGTAATTTATAAGGCCTTGGTTTATTTTTATAATTCGTCATGGCCACTTTAACGGGCCATTTTTGAATCATATTAACCTCTAAGTCTTTTCCATCTTTGTCAGTTAATACAGCAATTGTGTCTTCAATTGTGTAGTCTCCCTCTTTTGCCAGCGATTTGATGGTATAGGTACCTTCGCATTGGAAAGGAACCATGATTTTTAAAGGTTGGAAATTCTCCTCTACTTGTCCTAACCAATCTGAAGCAATCACCTGATCTCCTTTTTTAGCTAAAGGTATAAAATGCCATTTTGATTCCTTGTCTAGTGGATAAGTATATTGTCCACGTTTCAAGAAAACCCCTGTCATCTTATCTAAATCATTTTGAAGTCCATCATAATTTTTAGACAACATACCTGGTCCTAATGTAACTTCGAGCATATGACCTGTAAAGTCAGCCTTAGCTCCAATTCTAAGTCCACGTGTACTTTCGAACACCTGCACAAATACATTTTCACCTATTATTTTAATAACCTCTGCCATTAATCTGTCACCACCTGTCTCGATGTAACAAATCTCGCCCTGAGAAACGGGGCCATCTACAGCTAGGGTTACCATGTTGGCGACAACGCCACTAACAGTTCCTTTCGTTACCATATATTTTTTTATTTATTTTCTGAATTCTTCTGGTATTTGAACATCATTCTTCAGTTTCTCTATAATCTGTCTGAATAATTCACTCCCTTTTTCTTTATCTAAAGAGATCCACCGTTCAATCATACTCAATCGTAAAAGAAAAGCAATGATTCTTTCTATTGTAAAGTAATTAAAAAAGGTAGCCTCTTCTAACCAATTCCATTTAAGCAAATCTGTTTTCTTTTCCCGCTCCATTAGTTCAGTCATATCGCTAATATGTGCGAGTTGATCAAAATAATCTAAGTCAGCAGAAAGTCCAAAATCTCTAGCAGATGATTCTCTTATTGCTTTACATACAGAAGAGTTACCAACCACATTCTTAGCTATATTCATTTTGTGTTTTCGTGCAGTAAGAGCTACCAATATATTATTAATATTCAGATTAAGTTCAAACCACGTAGCAACGAATTTATTTGTACAACTCATTGCATAATCATAGTAATAGCTAGCTAAGGTATCCTCTGGTCTAGTGGTATCTCCACTCTCTTCTAATTGCCAGTAGTAAGTGATAAAAGAGGTAAAGTAGGAAGGCATAGGAGATTTAAATTTCTCTCCGTCCTTTAATGCACGCATCAAATCAGTAAACTGTTCTTTTGTATAATTACCCAATGGATGGAGCTCAGCATCTTTATTTTTCAAAAGTGCCAATAGATTCTCATTGTCATAGGTAAGATAAAACAGGTCGACCAATTTTTTATCCGTGTTTGATAGCTCGGGGTAGATTTCTTTTTTGAAATTACCCACAGTATAGGTCAGCTTCCCATCATCTAGCGATAATTCTGGCAGACTAGCAATCAAACAATAGTATTTACTATTTGTAGCGTATGTATTATATATTTTACTATACATTTTAGTATACATCTAGAATAGCATGTTAATAAGTTGAGGGCGTAAGAAAGATTTGAAATAATTTTCAAATTCAGCCTCTCCAAAATTAATCTTATACGATCCGTCAGCTGGTGAGATAGTAAACAGTGTTTTCAAGCCGTTTACTTGTTCTATTTTCACCCCTTTATCTAAAAGATCTTTTGCATTAGCAGCAAAGTAAGCTGTTAGGTTCTTAGCATCTGCTGTTGAAACAACAATCGCTTCATTTGCAGCCCACTGGCCTGCCAAAGAAACAATAAATTTATTCAGAAAATCTTTGTCTGTTGTAAAATCTTTCACAGATTTAGACACCACTTCATTTGTTAGCAAAGAAGTAACCTCAGATTTTAGCGCGTTAACGCTTTGGTTTGCAAACAATTGCAGCTCAGATTTGGTGTTATCCATCAAATCATTTGCTTCTTTTTTGGCAGCAGCAATTATGGCATCCGCCTTTTTTTGTGCTTCTGCAAGCATTTCATCTGCTTTTTCCTGAGTTTCATTCATCAATCGTTGTGCTTCTTGGTTTCCCTTTTCCACACCTTCGCGATAGATTTTATCGGTCAACTCTTGAATCTTATTTTCCATGTTGAATAGATATTATTGTTTAGTATTATTATAATTGTCATTTTCCAGTACTGTTGCCAAAATTACAAAAAAAACTTTATACTATTAGGTGATTTACCGTAAAAAAAACAAAATAAAGCTAGGGTGAAGCTAATAATTCATTATTACTTTTGCTAAAATTAGCAACCTTTCGTTAAAAAAAACAGCCTAATCAGGGGGTATTGAATTTTAATCCTAAAATAAACATACTTATTTTAAACAAAACAGTGAATTTGTTTGTTAAACCCTTGTGTTTTTCATCATAAATATTTTTAAGCGCACAGTCTTTCCTTATAGCTGTGCATTGCATTTACGGAAAAACAGTAGTGACTGTCTTATCCAAATTTACCGTATTATGCTAGAGAGTGTGTTACGATAGGGTAACATACTCTCTTTTTATACTCTTCTACTCTCCATTTGCAATTCATTTTCTATCTATTTATCTTTTCTTCTAAAAAAAGTGCGTCTACCCCATAACTATCCTCCCCTCTACCCCATCATATTTATCTACTTGCAAATCTGTTGATTACAGATAAAACAACGTAATTAGGAAAAAGAATCCTTCTTTTTTCTTTCTTTTTTTCTGAAATAATTAGAAAAATAATCCAATAAAGGCTTGCGGATTAAATTATAATCCATATCTTTGCAACCGAATTCAAGAATGGTTCCGTAGCTCAGCTGGATAGAGCAACGCCCTTCTAAGGCGTGGGTCGAGCGTTCGAATCGCTCCGGGATCACTCAAAGAGGCTCCTTCGTATATTACGAAGGAGCCTCTTTATTTATAATGCAACTGGATTTACCCGTAACAACGTTTATTTTATAGGTAAAATAGTTCTGCATAAGTAAGAGCTACTGTTCCACCTTAACCTTTGTAGAATGTCGTTATTGGCGTAAATATCGGATTCTTACCTTAAAAGCCTAAAGGGATATTCCCTATATACCAAACCGAGAAGAGCAGTCCCCATGCCAATAGGAGATATAGGGAGAAACGCCAAGTAAGTTTAAAGAACACACCAAATCCAGCTTTATTATCGTATTGTTGCATATAAGCAAACAACAATGACATATAAATCATAAAGGGAGAATAAGCATTGGTTAAAGAATCACCAATTCGATAGGCACATTGTGTCCAATCGGGTGAAACACCTAAATGAATAAATAGCGGCACAAACACGAACGAGTAATAATGCCATTTTAACGTTGCAGAAACCATAAAGATATTAGCAACAGCTGTAAGCAGAATAAATAGCAATAAACTGGCCCAGCCACTATCTGGAAGAAAATGAAAATTATCGGCCAATGTAAGCACTGTAAATTGATCCAGTTGCGAATATTTATATCCCATATACATCCATGCTGCAAAAAAAGCAATAATCAGATACACCGCAAGAAAACGAGTTAGATGCGACAATCCATCTACCACTTCAGCATCCGACCGGTAACGCCCCATAACGACCCCATATACCACTCCCATTAGTATAAGTCCCATCGAGATAACAAACACTGCTCCCGTCACAATAGGCGAATGGGAAAGCCATCCAGCCGCTCCATCTACAATAGCCCAGGGAGAAAACGTAATCACAAGAATGAGTAAAAAATAGATTGCTCCTACTCCATAAGCTATATATAATGCAATTCTTTCTTTACGAGAAAGCATTTTAGTAGCAAAAGAAGAGGTTACGCCATATTTTTTATTAATCTTGGGGATAATCTCTCGTCTCACCACTACATACAAAATAGCTGCAATGAGAAAGGTAGAAACAAACATAAAAAAGAAATTAGAAAGCGGACCAATATGCCCCACCACCGAAGCATTCATCGTAAGCGCTTCTTGTGTTGTTCCCGCTAAGAGTGGATCTAACGTACTCAAAAACAGATTGGCACTGAACCCACACGCCACGGATAAATAAGCTGTAATGATGCCAGCAATAGGATGCATACGAGCCGATTCAAACAAAACAACAGCGATAGGCATAAGTAAGATGTAGCCCATATCACTCATTACATTTGACATGATTCCCATTAAGACTACAGTAGTAATGCAAAAATTTTGAGAGGGATTTCCTTTAAATAGTTGTTGCATGATGGCTCTAATCAAGCCAGAGTGTTCTACTACCCCAATAGCAAAAACACAAATCACCACCATTCCAATCGATGAATAATTGGCAAAATCGCTATATACATTCAGTAAGAACTGGCGTATATAATTAGCAGAAATCAGACTTTTTACCTGCACCATCTCCCCCGTAGAGGGGTCAAGAGCACTCCATCCATAGATATTTCCAATCCAGGAAAGGAGAGTAACTACCACCATTAACAAGAAATAGCAAGTAGCAGGATGAATTTGCAAACGTCTATTCATCATCAGCCTCTAAGTTATCCAAATCAAGAATACGCAATTCAAAAGCACGTACCACCAATCTGGTTGCATTTATACCACCTCTTTCACTGGGGTCAAACAAACGATTGCATAAATCACTTTGTTTCTTCTCTAGCGATTTTACCCCAAAGGGCATCCCTTTTAGATTAGCAATCATCTCCTTCGTGTAGCCTAGCGCTAAATGGCGCAAGAAGCGTTCATCGTATTCATCAATATCATAATTAATGATTGCCTCTTGTCGTTTCGACTCAATACGAACCGACTGTTTAAAGCGTTCTATTATTATTTTTAAGATGGGTGTATTAAAAGCCCATCTTTTTCCATCGAGCACCGACATCACATCTGTTTTTGTCAAGAGCTCTCCAGTCTTTAAAATAATACCATCTGCACCAGCATCCAAAACATCTACCCACAATCGTTCATTAAGCACTTCACCAGTGAAAATCAAAACACGAGCAGTAGCATCACTCTGTTTGAGCTTTCTACAGATATCTACACCTATGGTGGTAGACCCTCCTAATCCTAGGTCTAAAAGAATTAAGTCGGGCTTAGTCCCTCCCATTAATGTCCAAAACTCAGTTTCCGTCATTGCAGTACCAATAATTTCCACTTCAGGAATCTCATTTCTAAAAATCTCTTCTGTTCCCTTTAGTTCCAGCTTAACATCTTCAACAATAATTACTTTATATTTTTCTGTCTTCATATTCTTCGGTTATTTTGTTGTTATGGGTAATGTAAAGAATATTGTATATCCACCATGTGGTGCAATTTCTGCATTAATTCTGCATCCTCGTTGTCCACAATATTCATCATGGTCTCTGATAATCTGTTTGCAGATTAAAAATTCGATACCCAATAATCGCTCTCCCTTATCGGTTGTAAGTAAAGCATACTGTGGATAAAAAAGATTACGCACCTCTTTTTCTGTTTTTTCTCGTCTTTTATCGGTAAAAGAGAAACGAATAAAACCCTCTTCCTTAGTTATTGTAAGCTCCAAGCATCCTGCTTTTTTGTATAAAAACGCCTCTTGTAATAGATTATCTAACAGGTAATGAATTAAAATCTCATCGCCAAGCACATATCCATCCGTGTTCTTGTTTATGGTTAGCAGCAACTCTATTTGTTGCTTTTTCTTCCGTTTCTCAAAGCGCGATTGTACATAATTTACAAGAGCATTTACTTCGCAATGTTCTCGCTTAAAATAGACCTTTTCTAGTTGCCTATTAGCTCGTAGACTAAGTAGCATTAACACCTCTTTATAATAGCTCACCACATCGTATAGCGTATCCGTTAATTCATCTTGTTGTTCTGTATTGCTTTGCAGTTGATGGATCAGTTGTTTCATCCGGTTAGGATAATAGATTGTTTCATGTTTAATGGAGGATAAACTATTATCCAGTATCATATTTTGCACATGAATCAACTCATCCTCCCATGAGATTCTACGCTCTTCATCACGTGCTAACTCAATAGAGTCATATTGAGAGTCAATCTTAATAACCGACCGGTAGAGCACAACAGCCATAAAACGAGCAATAAGGTCAGAAAAGAGTGCACTATTTTCCTCCTCCGTGGTATCCAGTTGATTTAAAGTTAACACACCAATACACTCTTTGCGTTGTTCCCCATCTATTAATAAAGGTAAACAAAGCACATGAGAAGCATTTGCATAGACCATCTTTTGTTCCGTATAACATTGTTCTATCTCTTTTATCCACTGTTTTTCAAAGCCACGTGGATTAGCAGCATGTTTCAACCCCCCATCTACACCCCTTTTAATGGATATGCAAATAGCATCTATAGTAATAATTTCATTAAAACTCTCAAAAACCTCATCCACTAATTGTTGTGGGATATGCATCCATTCATTCGGCACCTGAGAGGTGGTAAGAGAGGAGGTAAAGATTTGCTGATTCACATCAAGAACCTGTTCCAGACGTAAACGATTAGCAAATTGCCATCTATATTGATAAATATAATAGGCCACAATTAGCAGAAAAAATAAAAGAATAAAGAAGGAGATAGCCACTAATTTATTACTCGATGTATTTCTTATATATTTGCAATAGGTCTCTAGTGATTTATCTTCGCTCACTAACTTATAGAGCGCAGTATACACCTCATTATTATAAGTATAGAGTTCCCATCGGTGAAGAGCTAACGAAGCAACTGCCGCTTCATTTCTGAGGTCCAGAATAAGCGGGTAATTAGTGGGAAAATTTGTTTCATACCACGTTAGTTCTGCTATCTGATTACCAGATGTGAGTTGCAACATCGGTAGCGTATAATTGGTATATAGTTTGCAGTGTGCATTAAGTAACTGCAACCCTGTATCCACAAAGGCCAAAGCAGCAGTGTATCTCCCTTCAATATTGCAATAATAGGCACTATCCGCATACTGTGTTATGTTTCTACGTTCTAAATTGGCTCTAGCTTCTTCCCTATAAACCGAATCTGCTTTCCAAACCGTTTTACTTTCCTGCTCTTTAAGCGATGTCAATTGACAAGAGGAAAAAGAGAATAAAAGAGATAGTACCAATACTAATTTACTAACCCCTTTGGGTAGGCGGAAAAAGAAACGGCTTCCTTTTCCCAAGGTGCTCGTCACATCAAACCGAGTTACAGCAAAAAGTGCACTACTCTTTTGATATTTCTGGATAATATCTCTACAATTGAGTAAGCCAAATCCAGACCCTTTATTAAGCAGTAACGTTTCCTTATCTGCAGCCTCTAAGACCCCTATTCGTTTTGCATCATACATCTTTCCACTTACAATACTCTCCCTATCTGCTGCGGATAGCCCTATGCCATTATCTTCAATTGCAATCTCAACATAGTCGGCTGTTGTTGTAGCAGATAAAGTAACCAATCCACCATTCGGGGTATATTTTCGAGCATTCTCCAGCAAAGTATTAATCATAAACAGCGTTAAAGCCTTATCGGCCTTAACCATTGCAGTAGTAGGTTCCACCTTTAACGTTTGTTGTTTCAGTGCAAATGTTCTACCACTTTTAGTAGCCACCTTAAAGAGCTCTTGTAGGGCAAAAGAATCGATATGTAAATCAACACTACCCTGTTTCATCTTTATCCAAACAGCTAATATATCGTTATACGTATTAATTTGATCAATCAGCTCCTCCATATATGCATATTTCTCCTGAATAACTGGTTTAGACAACTTGGTTATCCCTGGTCTTACCTTTGTTACCTCATGATAAATACGGTCAATCAAAGGGTGAATACCCATAACGATAGACATACAAGCTTTCTTATCGATATTTTTCTGCTTACTCGTACTTATATGTTGTTGTGAAATATAAAACTGTTCCTCGATAATCCGCTGCTCATCGCCCAACTGTAATAGTGTAGACCCATTGACCATAATCCAGCTGATATAGGGCAACACCACACTAGCCAAAGCCCTATCCACTCTGTTTAATGGACCCTCCGTATATAGCTTTAGGCAACCAATCTCCCCCTTCTGTTCGGGGGTATATAGATAAAAATCCGTCACCGTTTTTCCACCTATCTCCGCATGTAGTGGATAGGTCACCTGCTCCATCTCCTCTTCACCACGAACCACAAATGAGAGTTGACAACAAGAAACAGCAAAAAGCTCCTTCAGATTAGGAAAAACAGCCACCAAAAGTCCCTCCATCATGCCAGCAGTGGTATCTGCCGTTGCAGGAATGGCCGTGATCGTTTTTTTACACGCCATTAATATACTCTGTAAGCGTACAATATTATCGCTATTCTTTTTCCGCCATCGTCGAGCAAACCAGCCCAGTATAAGAACCAATAAGACGATGGATACAATCACCAGTAATAGGAATAAACTTAATTGGTCCGATTCCCTTTGCAAAGACTCATAGCGTCCCTCCCATTCTCTGTCTTGTCGCGTATAATCGAGTATATCTAAGTATACATTCCTATTATAATCTGATTCAGGTTTCATAAAAAGCCCAGCATAAGAAACACTAAGTTCTTCCCGAATAGCTGCCATACAAGCAGGATAAGTTTTTACTTGTGGGTTACTAATCCATTTTAGCTCGGTATAAACGGTGTCAGAAGGAGCATCTGTACGTAGCAATGAAGTGGCATCTCCCTGTAAATAGAAACAAGCATGATGTTTATTAATTGTTTCAAGAGCTACTTCTAACGTATCTAATGCAGCTGTGTAATCTCCATCTCTATTTAACGTGTTTGCTAAAACCGTGTATGGAAAAGCCTTAGGGTAATGAGAATCATATAATTTTAGGAGCTCCATCGCACGTTTAGCCAAACGATAAGGAGTAGAAGAGGAACTCTCACCAGGCACTAGCTCCGCCAATTGGATGGCTCGTTTTGTTAAGAGCTGTTGCGTATAGACCGACGAATTAATTAATAAAGCAATCTGCAAGAGCGATTGTGCCTGCATATAATAATAATCCATCTCAGCACTCATCTGATGTGCCTTAAACAGGTAGTCAAAACGTAGCATCGCTCTACGTGAGGGGTTATCAGCGAAAAACAAAGCGTTTTTTCCAAGTAAATAATTATAGTAGATTTTCCCATCCATATCCGCCATAAGATAACGATGAAGACCAATCGGTGCAATACTAATCAGTGCTTTTTCTCGTTGTTGAAGTTGGTGATAATAATCAGCAGATACAAAGATGAAATTACGCATAGCAATATGCAATCGCTCTTTTGAATGTGCATCCATAAAGACAGAACGATCTTCATTAATCCTGTCCATCCTTTTCTTGGCTACATTTCGATAGTCATAATAAAGCTTATTCCGGCCTATTTGTTGATAGAGTTGCATCAATCCAATATCCGCAATTAACTTCTCTAATTCATTCGTCGTAGTAGCGGCCGCTTCAGTATAGCATTGTTCAGCCGTTTCATAATCCATCTGTAAAAAAGAATAATAGGCCAATAAATTACACGCCTCTGCCTTTCCTTTATTGTAGTAGTGTGCAGCTTCATATGCCGCTTTTGCCTTGTTAGATGCAATCTCTATCGATTTATATCGGTAGGAATAGGATAGTGTGTTTAGTGAATCGATTAAGGCAATTTCATAACTAGAAGCCACTTCACCACATGAAGAAAACAAAGTTAACAAATTTGTTAACCCCATTAGTAGAAGTATACCATATGTAAATTGCTTTCTCTTTTTCAAAATAGTTCTTCTTTACTAAAATTAGTAACCATTTGTAGTACCACCACTATTCATAACCAAGCGGTATACCTTTTATTGTCTTGCGTTGTAAAGACATTTTAGCATTAACCCCTGACCCATTACCCGATGTAAACACACGGGTTAAGGCTGGAGAAGCGGCAGCAGTAGAGGTTGCCGTTACTGTGTCAATCAATACACCATCGGTAATCAACGAAAGTGCATTTCGAAGTAAGTACTCCTGTTCATCTCCGAGCGAATAATACGCCTCTGCTATCTGAGTCTCATCTAAGAGATAAGTAGGCGAAATGCCATCGATATAATCATCTTTTCCCGTTGCGTTATGTACATAAGCAACCACAGGATGAATCAAGACCAAGGGATCATCGGGGTTAGTGATGGTTGTTGTTGCCACAGGCACTCCTTTAGTCTTTGTACCTAGTAGTACAACCTCCATATAGGGTTCTAATCCGCTAATCAGTGCCTCTGCGGCAGCTGCAGTATCGGAAGAGACCAGGATATACAGATGCGAAAGGTCAATATTTTCACTAACAGCCCCACCTTCGCGGATAAGATAGCTGCTGTTTTTGTTACTAATTGTTGCATTGTAGGTTAGCGTACAAAACACCTGCCCCGTAGCAGAAGCAGGTGCAAGTAGACCTGCCATTTGATTAGCAACCGTCAAATAGCCCGTATTTGTATATCTTAAATCGAGTACAAAATCGGTTACACCAGCAGCTTTAAAGTCGGCCATTGCGCTTGTCAAGGCCGCCGTATAGGTCTTATCTTCTGCATCGTAAGAAACACCTGTTTCAAAATGGGTATATACCAAGTAGGCTATTTTTTTATTCCATTTTGTAAACACAGCCGATTTAAAAAGAGGATTTTGTTCCGGTTCAGTAGCTGCAGCAAGTGTGTGTTCTCCCACCGTAGTAAATTCCGTATCCCCATCCGCATTCACTTTCATGGTAGAAGTAGTTACTGTTATCCCCTCTCCGTTATATAAAGAGGAAAGATTAGAAGAACTTAAATTTTCTCCATCAACAGTAGTAATCCAATCGCCACGTTTCAGTCCAGCTTCTTCTGCAGGAGAGTTATGTGCTACAAAAGAGACCCTTGCCATACGTTGATTAGGAGAAGCTGTTGGTGTATAAGAGATGAATTCAAAACCATACGTTAATTCGGGAGTCAGTTCATTCGTAACACTATTGAGCGTATCGGCAAATGAATAAGTGTCTCCTTTTCCATTCAAACACGTTGTAGAGAGTAACGACTGAAAGAAAGAAATTCTATCGTCAAAATAATCTAAGCTAGATTCCTTTGGAATATCTTCTGCCCATAGATAGATATTCCTCATTTGTGTATCTATCCATCGGTCATTTACTGTAATGGCATAATATTCGTAGGTGCGGTCTTCTCCACACCCCACAAGAAACAGTAAAAAGAACAACCCTACATAAGTTGTCATCCTACCTTTACCTCTTTTTAGTGATCTATTTATCATTCTCTTCTATTTCTAACTATTCGCTTATTTTTACTTGTTCCACTTCTTGCAGCCAATCATCTTGTTGCAAATATACTAAAAGTGTATCATCTACTAGAGTATGCAGCCTATAAATCTAAAAAAACTATATTTTAAAGGAGAGTTATTCCTACCTTAAAATAATTTGTACCTTTGTTTAAACCATTATACAAAATTATGATTGAAATAGGATTAACATATACCAGTACAACAGAAGTAACCAACAGTAATACTGCTTTAGCAATCGGTTCAGGCGATTTACCCGTTTTTGCAACACCAGCCATGACAGCCCTAATGGAGAACGCAGCTATGATGAGTGTAGCCGCTCATCTTGACCAAGCAGACACAACAGTAGGAATAGCCATAAACAGCACACATAGTAAAGCATCAGCAATAGGCTCTGCGATAAAAGCAACAGCGAAGCTCATTGCCGTAGATAATAAGAAGTTAACGTTCCAGGTAGTAGCAACCGCTAACGATGCTATTATTGGAGAGGCTACACATATACGCTATATTGTGAACAGAGAGAAATTTTTACAACGTATCTAATTTAAAGAACAACCGCATGAAATCACACGAAATTGATTATGAGATAAAAGGACACGACATTCAATTTGTTGAGATTGAACTCGATCCACAGGAGACTGTTATTGCAGAAGCAGGTGCCATGCTTTATATGAAAGAGGGCATTGAATTTGAAGCTAAGATGGGTGATGGTTCAGAACCCGATAAAGGCATGTTTGGTAAACTCTTTTCTGCTGCATCTCGTGCCATCAGTGGAGAGTCTATCTTCTTAACACATTTTACGCACCGTGGAGTTGGTAAAAGTCAGGTTGCTTTTTCTGCACCCTATCCAGGCACCATCGTTCCACTTCAACTCTCTGAACTAGGCCATTCTATTATTGTACAGCGAGATGCCTTTTTATGTGCAGCATTAGGTACCAAGATAAGCATGCAATTTCACAAGAAAATTGGGCCTGGACTCTTTGGTGGCGAGGGATTTATCCTTCAAAAATTAGAGGGAGATGGTAAAGCATTTATTCATGCCGGTGGAACGGTTATCGAAAAAGAGCTTAACAACGAGACCATCCGCATAGACACAGGATGTATTGTAGCCTTTCAACCAAGTATAAACTACAGCATTGAGCGTGCAGGAGGTTTAAAATCGATGGTCTTTGGTGGAGAAGGCATGTTTTTAGCTACATTAAGTGGCACCGGTAAGATATGGTTACAATCAATGCCTATTGGAAAATTGATTCAAAAATTAGCACCAATGGGTGGTAATAGCAGAAAAGGTGGTGGAACTAGTATCCTTAACACCTTCTTAGAGGATTAATCACCCTATTCATTATAAACGAGAGGTTGTTTTATGCTAAAACAACCTCTCGTTTTATTTTCTTTACTCCTGCAAATAGATTACTAGTTGTACGCCGTTTCACCATGTTCATAAATATCCAATCCCTCCTCTTCAATACGTTTAGAAACACGCAAACCATCTAGTTTATCCAGTCCCTTGAAGATAACAAAGCCACTTCCTAAGGCCCAAACGGCAATAGTACATGCACCTATACATTGTACAGCCAACAAGCCCCAATGCCCTGAGTAAAACAAACCATCTTCCGTTGCAAGTAATCCAGTGAATATTGTTCCAATAAATCCACAAACCCCGTGTACCGATGAAGCTCCCACAGGATCATCAATCTTTAATACCTTATCAATAAATTCAACGGAGAAAATCATTACCGTTCCACATACAAGACCTATTGTAGCAGCTCCTAGCGGACTAACTACATCACATCCAGCAGTAACGCCAACTAATCCTGCCAATACACCATTTAAGGTTAAGGAGAGAGAGAATTTACCATGTTTCATCCCAGAGATGAATAGTGCAGCTAAACCACCAACTGCAGCACTAATATTTGTGGTGAGAAAGACATGTGCAATAGCAGAGGCATTTACGGCTCCATCTGCAGCTAACTGAGAGCCTGTATTAAATCCAAACCATGCAAACCATAGGATAAAGACACCCAGGGAAGCCAATAATAAGTTATGACCAAGAATAGCACGAGAGGTGCCATCTTTTGCATATTTACCTATACGTGGTCCAAGCACCCATGCGCTCACTAAAGCTAACCACCCACCTAATGAGTGCACAATAGTAGATCCTGCAAAATCGTGAAATCCACCCGTATAGTCTAATACAGAGAGCTTACTAAGCCAACCTCCACCCCATACCCAATGCCCAGCTATAGGATAAACAATAGCAGAGATCAATAGCGTATATATCATATACATATGAAATTTTGTCCGTTCAGCCATTGCACCTGAAACAATAGTAGAAGATGTAGCGCAAAAAACCGTTTGGAAAACCAAGAAGGCCTCCCTAGGTAGATTTGTTTCGGGATAAAAATCTAAGGAAAAGAAATTAGGAGTACCCATGAAATCTCCTGCACCAAACATAATACCAAATCCTACAAACCAAAACAAGACTGTTCCAAGCATAAAGTCGAAAAAATTCTTCATCAGAATATTTGTGGTATTCTTGCTCCGTGTAAATCCAACTTCCACTAGGGCAAAACCAGGTTGCATAAAAAAAACAAGCATAGCTCCTAATAACACCCAGATTGTGTCCAGCGCATTAATAGAACTAGTTGCAACCACTGTTTCAGTTGTTTTTTCTGCTATTACCTTAGTAGCATCTCCTACTGTTACTGTATTTACTGCAAACAATTGGTTAGTGAGAAACAGAAAAAAGATCAAAAAAACAATTTTACTTTTTGTTCTTAGCACGTCATTTTTTTTTGTTATATCCATCCTATCTATTCTATTTATTTAGCTTTTTCAGCGTTATACAAAGCAGTATCTCCCGACTCACCGGTACGAATGCGAATCGTATCTTCTACGGGAATAATAAAAATACGTCCATCCCCTATCTCTCCTGTTTGAGCCGATTTCAAAATAGCCTTTACCGTTTTTTCAGCATTTACATCGCGTAACACGATAGAAACCAGGGTGCGTTCAATGGAACTAGTGTCATATTCCACACCACGATAGATACGCGCCTCTCTAGATTTTCCAACTCCTCTCACATCGTAGTATGAGAACCACTCTATGTCTGCTTCTAATAAAGCATCCTTCACCTCTTCAAACTTCGTTTTGCGAATAATCGCTTCTATTTTCTTCATTTCTTATTTGTTTTTAATGCTACAACTCATTTTAATTTAAACAGACCCATACTTCTTTTTTAATTTAACAAATTCTTTTTGATAGCATTTACTCCTTATGACTATCATATCGATTTGTATTTTAAACAAAAGTATGCATAATGTTTGTGATACGCAATATAATTAATCGAATTGTTCTGTTTAATCTGCCTATACTTTACAAAAAGATGGCAGAACAGACTCTTATCCAAACATTTAGACACTAAAAAAAAAGATGAAAATTCCACTAGACATAGCTCAGCAGCAGAAATGCTTGCTGTGTACCTTTTAGACAAAAAAAAAGATGATATGTCATATAAATGACATATCATCTTCCTAAAAGTTATAGTGTTATCTATTTTTTTCTAAAATACTTCATAAAAAACAAAATATGATAATCAATAGAATTATTCCAATACGCATGTGAATGCCCACCAGGACGAACAATATAATCGTGTTCAATGCCCTTCTTTACTAATGCTTGATGAAAATTCTTATTAACTGTAAAGAAAAAATCACTCATTCCACAATCCATAATTATAGCTAAATCACCATTTTCAATGTGTTTGATCTGGTAAATGGCAGATAATTGGTGCCATCTACTCTCTTCTTTTGCATAATTGCCTATAATAAGTGATATCTTCCAATTTTTAGGAAAAGAGGAGATATCCACCCCACCACTCATACTACCTACTGCTCCAAAAACCTCTTTATGTCGCATCGATAAAAACATAGCTCCATGGCCTCCCATACTCAGTCCAGTAATAGCGCGAGCCGTTCGTTTGTGAATAGTTGGTAAATGTTTATCCACATAGGCAACCAGCTCTTTTGCTACAAAAGTTTCAAACTGTGAATCTTTTTTTAATGGGCTGTCAAAGTACCAGCTGTTCTCGCCATCGGGACAAACAAAAATCACCCCCTCTTTATCTGCTATCTCTGGCAAGTTAGGTTTTGTTTTCATCCATTGATAGGCCGATCCATCATAACCATGTAAAAGATAAATAACTGGTACATCTTTTGCACCATCTGGGGTTATAGTAACCACTGTTATCTCACGTTGCATACACGCGCTAGGTACACTTACTGTATCAATTCTGGCTGAAAAACAGTAAAAAGGAACTGTTAAGAGGATAGCCAGCAACATCATTTTTTTGGTTCTCATATAGATATATTTTAAAATTTGTTTCAATACCATGGAATTACACCGCAAATATAGTATTTTTAACATAAAAAATAATAACCGATTAATTATTTCTGTTTTTTTTTGTTACAAACATGCCAAATAATCTATCTAATATCTTATATTTGCATAATACAAAAGGACATATCTCAATCTATTGTTTAATCATATAATTAAATTTAAAAATGGAAGAATTAGTTAAAAAAATTCAAGCTGAATTTGAAGCATTCACTTTAGACGCTGCTGCGCAAATTGAAAAAGGAAACAAAGCTGCTGGTACTCGTGCTCGCAAGGGTTCATTAGAACTAGAAAAAATGTTCAAAGCGTTTAGAAAAGCGTCTTTAGAAGAATCTAAAAAATAAGCTATTTTTTAGTAAAAAAGAGGGTTTGATTTTAACAGTCAAACCTTTTTTTATGTCCATCCATTTGCTCTTTAATTTCCCCACCACTACATCTTCTTCAGCACCTGCTGTTAACAAAAATAAGTATATTTGCTAAACATACAAAATGATATGCATCTCCACTATATCCGCAAATGCTAAAAGCATAGAATTGTAATGAGTAACTTTGAAGCACCCTTTTTGGGTAACGTTAAAACGCCACAGTTCGGGTAATAATAAAGAGGTAATCTTTGTGTTTTTGTAAACGATTAAATTGTACCTTTCATCAGGAAGATTATCAAGAGAAACGATAATCGTTGTACCTAGTCTTAGTTAAATAGGAGGCGAACCTTTAAATAGTTCACTAAAATAGTGAATCATAAAAATCCTTTTGTATATTTACTACACAATAGTAGGGGATGAATCTATACTTACTGTTTGTGTTATAACTGATTTGTCAAATCATATAAGTAAAGTGTATGAAAAAGTTGAACAGAATACTAACAC
>Ga0172378_10000739_pt1 | contig 29333 bp, 25 predicted proteins | sample GrowelOW332metaG_FD_119755 | JGI IMG/M metagenome (GOLD analysis project Ga0172378, IMG submission 119755) | Groundwater microbial communities from an aquifer near a municipal landfill in Southern Ontario, Canada - Pumphouse #3_1 metaG | ecosystem: Environmental > Aquatic > Deep subsurface >...
TAAATCTACAAAATGGTTTAAGGGTTTATCTATAATGAAATTAATAAAAAGTTATGATTCTAAAGCAAAGAAAGAAGTAGAGGATATTGATAGTGAAATTAAAGAAAAATTTGGAGATACAAATGTCATACTAACTGATAAACTTATTGAAAAAAAATTACAGAAATTAGAAAAAGAACAAAAAAAGTCTGATTTAAAATCCATATCTAATAATAAGCTCAATGTGGATAAATCCCTTTCTAATGTAGTAGAAGTGGATTTACATATAAATAAATTATTGGATACTACTCATGGTATGGAAAATAAAGATATGTTGGATTATCAATTGGATGTCTTTGTTCGTACACTAGAAAAATATAAATTACGAAAAGGAAAGAAAATAGTATTCATACATGGAAAAGGAGATGGAGTACTAAGACATAGAATGTTATGGACTTTACAAACTAAATATAGAAGATTTGGACATCAAGACGCTTCTTTTAAAAAATATGGGTATGGAGCTACTATAGTCACAATAAAGTAAATATTAGTGTATGTGTTTTTGAAAAAATTGCTTTGTAAGCATTTATTTGTAACGTTTTAAATTTGTTAACTTAATATTCATTAAATAAGTTAATAATTCTAAAATTAATTATTATTGATGCATTTATTCTCTATTTTTGAGTGTTTTAAAAAAATAAACAAATTAATTAACTTTACAAAAGAAAAAAAACATGAAGAAAATTTTAACTTTAGCCTGCTTGGGTTTGCTATTCTTAGCTTCCCCTTTGCAAGCTCAAAATGATGAACATTTTGTTGATTTATTAAAAAAGGAGCTTAAACAACAAATGAAAGAACTTAGTTCTCAAAAAGATGCTCCTTACTATATGAATTATAGAGTAATAGATGCCTATAATACAAGTGTTTCATCATCATATGGAGCTATTCTTGCTAAGCAGTCTAATCATACTAAAACTTTTTTACCCCAAATTAGAATAGGTAGTCCCAAATTAGATAATTTCAGGTTGAATCCTATGGGCATAGATAATCCCAAAAAGCGTGGAGAAGCTTTTCTTCCTTTAACAGAAGAAGGAGGTGATATGGCTACTAAACAGGCTATTTGGCAAGAGGTAAATGCTCGTTATAAATATGCCGTGAAAATGTATCAACAAGTATTATCTAATAGCAAAACAAGTGTTGAATCATCAGATAAGGCTGATTGGTTTTCTCCATCACCTGTGGAGACTCATTATGAAAAACCTCTTCCTGCTGATAGACATTATATAGATAAAGATGAGTGGGCAAAACGTTTGTCGGAAGTTTCTGCGGTATTTATTGATCAACCTCATTTTACAAAAGGTAATGTTTCTATTTCATATAAATTTGATAGACGTTATTTTTTAGATAGCGAGGGAACTTGTGTTGTACAGAATTTAACTTATGCTCGTATTGTGTTATCAGCTGAATGTAAGACAGAAGATGGTTCTGTACTTCCTTTAAATAAATCTTTTTTTGCTTTTGACGCTAAAGATTTACCAGATAATGCTACTTTAATAGCTTGTGCTAAAGACATGGTAAAAACCTTAAAAGAACTTTATAATGCTCCATTAGCAGAACCATTTACGGGTCCAGCATTGTTATCAGGTCCTGCAGCTGGTGTCTTCTTCCATGAAATATTTGGTCATCGTACAGAAGGTCAAAGAATGAAGAATGATTCTGATGGACAAACTTTTAAAAAATTAGTGGGAAAAGAAGTATTATCTCCAGAATTAAATGTTTATGATGATCCGTCGTTAAAACGTTATGCTGGAACAGACTTAAATGGTTATTATCTCTATGATGAACAAGGAGTTAAAGGGCAAAGAGTTGATATAGCTAAAAAGGGAGTACTTAATGAATTCCTTATGTCTCGTACTCCTATTGATGGACATCCTAAGAGTAATGGACATGGTAGAGCCTCCTATGGTTTCGATCCTGTATCTCGTCAATCAAATCTTGTTATCGAAACTGTCAAACCTTATACAGATGAACAATTATGTCAGATGTTGCGTGAAGAGGCCAAAAGTCAAGGAAAAGAATATGGTTATTATTTTAAAGAAGTTACTAGTGGTTTTGCATTAACTGACAAGAAAAGTATTAGTTCTTTTAATGTGACTCCTCTTGTTGTATATAAAATTTACGTTGATGGACGTCCTAATGAATTAGTTAGAGGTGTAAACTTAATTGGAACTCCATTGTCTATTTTCTCTAATATTAAGCATGCGGGTGATACTCCAGCAGTATTTACTGGTATGTGTGGGGCTGAATCAGGATGGGTTCCTGTGACAGCTAGTGCTCCTTCTATTTTTGTAAAAGTAGTTGAGACTCAAAGTAGTGCAAAATCTCAGGATTTACCTGCAATATTACCTGCACCCACAAGCAAAAAATAATTATAAATGAGATTAAATAATAGTATAAAGATAAAATCATGAGAAAAAATATATTATATACATTAATTGCTGTATTCTTATCAAGCAATTTATTTGCCCAAAGTGGTGAGGATAAGACAATATTTAAGGCAATGCAAGATTGCATGAATAGAACTAAAGAAGAATTAGTACTACCCAACATGCCTAAGGCTTTTTATTTATCCTATTCTTATGCTTCAGCTGAGGAGTTTAATATAGTTGGAGAATTAGGTTCTATAATTTATTCTGATTACAAACCTCACAATAATTTAGCTAATTTAAATTTACTTATAGGAAATTATCAGAATAATAGTGAACTTAGATTTATGGGTGCTTTTCCTCAAGTAAACATGCCAATTGATAATGATTATTATGTTATAAGACGTAATCTTTGGATGTTGAGTGATATATGTTATAAAAGAGCTTTGCAAGAATTTGCAGGAAAGCAAGCATATTTAAAAAACAAACCTGAATCTCCAGAAATAGCTGCTCTTCCTGATTTAGTGAAAACTGAAGCTATTAATTATGTAGAAAAGAATACTACTAATTTTGATGTAGATATAAATAAGTTCGAAAATCTAGTGAAAGATTTGTCGGCAGAATTTAAACAATATAAGGAATTAGAAAATTCTCAGGTTAATATAAATGGCTTATATATGGATGTATATAAAACTACAACTGAGAATGTTATAATTAAAAAGAACTTATCTTATGTACAAATAAAGGCCTCTGCAAGTATTATAAGTAAGGAAGGTACTAGGCTTCGTAGTTCATATAGTAAGTTAATTAAAAGTACTGATGAAATACCATCAATTGAAGAAATTAAATTAGGTATCAAGAATATGATAGTAAAATTACATGAACTTGATAATGCTCCAAAATTTGATGAGTATTATTCTGGTCCAGTAATGTTTGAAGATGGTACTGCATTAAAACTTTTTAGTTCTTATTTATTGAATATTCAAGCTCTTTATGGAAATCGTGCGCCTGTAGGAAGACCAGAAGGAAATAATCTTGTGAATAGAATAGGAAGAAAAATTATAGATAGTAGAATAACTATTAAGAATTATACAGATAAGACAGAATATAATGGTAAAGAGCTTTATGGACATTATGAAGTAGATGCTTGTGGTGTTAAACCAGAGGCAGAGATGACATTAGTTGATAAAGGTATTCTTCGTCATATGTTATGTGGCAATTTTCCTTCTGTTAAGAATTTAAAATCTACCGGAAGTTCAAGATTTATTTCAACCCCTCAAAATATAGCTTACACTGTTGCTCCAGGTACTATTCATATTCAAGTTGAAAAAGGTCTTAAACAATCAAAAATGAAAAAAACCTTGATTAAAGCAGCTAAAGATGCAGATTTGAAATATGCTTATATAGTGCGTAGTAGTGCGGGATTGTTACTTTTGTATAGAGTGGATGTAAAAGGTGGTAAAGAAACTTTATTAAAAAATGGTGAACTCTCAGGTCTGAACCTACAAAAGTTAGAAAAGATTATTCAAATTTCAAATGAGGAAAATGTAAGTAATCTATTTGTAAGTAATGGGGTTTTAGCTTCAATTATTTATCCAAAATCTATAATATTAGATAATATAGAAATAAATGAGATTCATCCTCAAAAAATTGAAGAACCTTCTTTGGTTTCCCCAATGAGGAGAAAGTAAGATTTTTAAAATGACATGCTAGATAGTCAATAAAAAATAGTATTTTTGTAGCGCATTTCTTAGGGAGATGCGCTACTTTAAATTTATAAATAAAGACACAATGATTAATAAAGGATTAACTTATACACAAGAGATAGTAGTTAGTAAAAAAGATACAGCTTTAGAAATGGGTTCTGGCAATTTAGAAGTTTTTGCAACACCAGCAATGGTTGCTTTGATGGAAAATACATCTGTAAAATGCATATCTAAGGATTTGGATGAAAGCAGTGATACTGTAGGTATCTTAATAAATTCTTCACATATTAAAGCAACAGGACTAGGGTGTAAAGTTTGGTGTAAGTCAACTGTTGTTAATGTAGAAGGTAAAAAGATTTCTTTTGAGATAGAAGCTTGGGATGAAAAAGGTAAAATAGGCATAGCAACTCATGATAGATATATTATAAATCCTGAGAGATTTATGTCAAAACTATAGTATATGGATTTCAAATTAGTATCTGATTTTAAACCCACGGGGGATCAACCCGAGGCTATAAGACAACTTACAGAAGGTATAGAAAATGATGAGAAGAGTCAAGTACTATTGGGTGTTACAGGTTCTGGTAAGACATTTACAATAGCCAATGTAATAAAAAACATAGATAGGCCAACTCTTATCTTAAGTCATAATAAAACTTTGGCTGCACAATTATATGGGGAGTTTAAATCATTCTTCCCTGATAATGCTGTGGAGTATTTTGTATCATATTATGATTATTATCAACCTGAGGCATATTTACCTACGACAGATACTTATATTGAAAAAGATTTAGCTATAAATGACGAAATAGACAAACTTAGACTAAGAGCTACAGCTGCTTTACTCTCCGGTAGAAAAGATGTAATAGTCGTTTCATCTGTATCTTGTATTTATGGTATGGCAGATCCTACTAGTTTTGGAAGTAATGTGGTTTATCTCCAGAGGGGACAAAAAATAAATAGAAATCAATTATTGAGGGATTTTGTAGATGCTCTTTATACAAATGGGGACATAGAATTTACTAGAGGTTCTTTTAGATCAAAAGGAGATGTTGTAGATGTTTTTCCTTCTATAGAAACTTATGATGGAGTAGCTTATAGAATTGAATTTTGGGGAGATGAAATAGATAGAATCTCTTCATTTGACCCACTTAGTGGACAAGGTATTGAAGTCTTAGATAAAATTGAGTTATATCCTGCTAACCTGTTTGTTACAGACAAGAAAGTTGTAGCTAAGGCTTTGGATCAGATTCAATTTGATATGGCTAAGGAAGTAGAATATATGAGGAGTTATGGCAAGTTTCAAGAAGCTAAAAGACTTGAAGAAAGAACTATCTATGATGTAGAAATGATAAGGGAACTAGGATATTGTTCTGGTATTGAGAATTATTCAAGATATTTTGATGGAAGAGAGGCAGGGGTTAAACCTTTTTGTTTGTTAGATTATTTCCCTAAAGATTTCCTTATGGTAATTGATGAATCCCATGTAACTATACCTCAAATTAGAGCTATGTATGGAGGGGATCATGCTCGTAAAAAATCTCTTATAGAATATGGTTTTAGATTGACTTCAGCTTTTGATAATAGACCTCTTACATTTGATGAATTTGAGCAAGAGACTAATCAGGTTATTTATCTAAGTGCTACGCCTGCAGATTATGAACTAGAAAAAAGTGGTGGGGTAGTTGTAGAACAGATTATTCGTCCTACAGGAATACCAGATCCTATAATAGAGGTAGTCCCAAGTGAAAATCAAATAGATCATCTAGTAAATGAAATTAATATACGTATTGAAAAACATGAGAGGGTATTAGTTACTACTCTTACAAAGCGTATGGCTGAGGAACTTTCAGAATATTTTGATAAGATTAGTATTAAATGTCAATATATTCATTCGGATGTGGATACAATTGATAGAGTAAAAATATTGGAAAATCTTAGAAAAGGTATAATAGATGTGCTTGTGGGTGTGAATTTACTTAGGGAAGGATTAGATTTGCCTGAAGTTTCCTTAGTTGCAATTTTAGATGCAGATAAAGAGGGATTTTTACGTTCGACTAGATCTCTTACTCAAACAGCTGGTAGGGCTGCTAGAAATCTTGAGGGTAAGGTTATTATGTATGCAGATAAGATTACTCGTTCAATGAAAAATACTATTGATGCTACAAATTATAGAAGAAGTAAGCAAATAAATTATAATAAGGAGAATAATATTATTCCTAAACAAATTATTAAATCTACAGATTCTGTATTAATACATCAAGGAGATAAAGGTGAAAATTCGGAAATGCTTGCATCTGAACCTAAACTAGATTATTCATCTAATGATAGTCTTGATGTTATGCTTAAAAATACTAAGTCTGCAATGCAAAAAGCAGCTAAGCAGAGAGATTATATTGAAGCTGCTAGATTGCGAGATATTATGTTTGAGATACAGCGTAAACTAGATAAATAATTTACGCTTTTTCCTAAACTTTTGTTTTCTTACTACTTAATATTATCATCTATTATTTGTGCATCCTCTACATCATTTGAGGTATTATTTAACTTATCGAATTTATGTTCTCTATCATATTGCCTTTTTACTTTCCCTATTGTTAAAAAGTTGATTATATCAGTTGTCCCATAAAATATGATTGCAATACCAAATATTTTTATCAAAGTATCTTGAGTATTTTGAGGTTTGAATAGGATAATTAATCCTAGAATTAATAAAATTATGGGTAAAAAATAAAACCAAGGAGATATTTTTCCCCATTTTCTTGAAGCATACAAGGTATATATCTGAGCCACAGAAGCTATTATTAAGATAACTCCTAATAATGTCATAAATATTGTATTAAAAAAATTTGGACACGTAATTAAGAAAATACCTAAGATAATACTGCCTATTCCAGATAATGAAATTACATTTCCACTTTCTTTATTTTTATTATAGTAGTATAGTGAAATACAACCTGTAAGAAGAAATAGAACTCCAAAAATCATTATCATATATTTAATTATATCTCCCTTTACTAAGAGTAAAATTATACCTAGTAAGATAGAAAGAATAGAACGATATAGAGAGTCTCCAAGTTTGTTACTAGTAAAAAAGGTTTTCATACATTGAAAATTTAGATATTTATTTCTACAAAATAGATGTTTATCAGTACGAAGGTATTATTTTTTTATATTATTTACAATTGAAAATCCTTATTTTTTGATATGATGTAAAAAAATGATAAATTTGCAAATTCAAATTAGACATTTGTCAAACAAATTAATATATGGGATTTAAAGAAGAGATTGAAAGAAGACGAACATTCGGAATTATAAGTCATCCAGATGCTGGTAAAACTACATTAACAGAAAAACTACTATTATTTGGTGGTGCTATTCACGTTGCTGGAGCTGTAAAATCTAATAAGATAAAGAAAAGTGCTACCTCAGATTTTATGGAGATAGAAAGGCAAAGAGGTATTTCTGTAGCCACTTCCGTAATGGGATTTGAGTATAAAAATATTAAGATAAACATACTTGACACTCCAGGTCACCAAGATTTTGCAGAGGATACTTTTAGGACCTTAACTGCATGTGATAGTGTTATCATTGTAATTGATGCTGCAAAAGGAGTAGAGCCTCAAACGCTTAAATTAATGCAAGTATGTCGTATGCGTAAGACTCCTGTTATAGTATTTGTAAATAAGATGGATAGACCTACTCAGGATCCGTTTGATGTGCTTGATGATATTGAAAAGGAATTAAAGATTAATGTTAATCCTCAAAGTTGGCCAATAGGTAGTGGAGATACATTTAAAGGTATATATAATATACATAGAGAAAATATTTCTTTATATAAACCTAGTATTCAGAGTATTACAGATTCTATAGAAATTAATGATACAAATTCTAAAGAATTGGATGAGCACATAGGAGAAGCATCGGCAGAAGTACTGCGAGAAGATTTAGATTTGATAAGAGGTGTGTACACAAAATTGGATGTGCAAGAATATTTGGATGCAAAACTTGCTCCTGTTTTCTTTGGTTCTGCCTTAAATAATTTTGGAATAAAAGAATTATTAGATTGTTTTATAGAAATAGCACCTTCTCCACTTCCAAGACATACTGAAGAAAGATTAGTAAAGCCTGATGAGGAAAAATTTACTGGATTTGTTTTTAAAATCCATGCAAATATGGATCCTAATCACAGAGATAGAATTGCTTTTATTAAAGTGTGTTCAGGGGTGTTTAGGAGGAATACTTATTACTATCATGTAAGAAATAAAAAACAAATTAAATTTTCAGCTCCTACTGCTTTTATGGCCTCTAAGAAATCTGTTATTGATGAAGCCTATCCAGGAGATATTATTGGTTTACACGATACTGGTAATTTTAAAATAGGAGATACATTGACAGAAAATGAAGTATTACATTATAAAGGTATACCAAGTTTTTCTCCTGAATTATTTAAATATATTGAGAATAATGATCCTATGAAATCCAAACAGCTAAATAAAGGTATTGAGCAACTTATGGATGAGGGTGTAGCTCAGTTATTTATTAATCAATTTAATGGTAGAAAAATTATTGGTACTGTGGGAGCTCTTCAATTTGAAGTAATTGAATATAGATTAGAACATGAATATTCAGCATCATGTCGTTGGGAAGGAATTAGACTATATAAAGCTTGTTGGATTGAAACTGAAGATAAAGAGGAGTTTGAAAATTTCAAAAAACATAAGGCTCAGTTTATGGCAAAAGATAAAGATGGCAGAGATGTGTTTTTAGCAGATTCTCAATATATGCTTCAGATGGCTCAGCAGGATTATAAAAAACTAATTTTTCACTTTACTTCTGAATTTTAAAATTCAATTGTGTAAATAATTGTAGTTACCAAAATAATAATATAAATTTGTAGATAAGATATAGAGTATACATAATTGTATTTTTGTATATGATATTCTGTTTTTAAGTAGTAGTCTTTAAAAATTAAAATATATCAATATGAATACTGAAGTAAATTATTTAGGATTAAAATTAAAAAACCCATTTATTGCTGGAAGTTGTGGACTTACGAATAACATAGATCGTATCGAGGAATATAATAATGCCGGTGTTGGTGCAATAGTTTTAAAATCTGTTTTTGAGGAACAAATTAATAATGAGGCTGAGTGGTTAAATTCTATTAGCGAATATCATCCTGAGAGTTCTGACTATATACAGAATTATACTATGAAGTATAATCTAAATAATTACTTAGATTTAATTAAAAAATCAAAATCTAAGTGCAGTGTGCCTATTATTGCTAGTATAAATTGTGCTGAATTAGGAACTTGGACTTCATTTGCCAGTAAGATTGAAGAGGCTGGAGCAGATGCACTTGAGATTAATTTTCATACTATGCAGTTTAATACTGAAAGTAAGAGTGAAGATATTGAATTGAAATATATAAAATTAGCTAAAAAGGTTAAATCTGAAATTAATATTCCTATTGCTTTTAAAATTAGTAATGAATTTACTAATCTGCCAAGGTTAATATCATTTTTGGGAGGTTGTGGAGTAGAAGGTGTTGTTTTATTTAATAGCTTTTATCAACCAGATATAAACTTAAAGACATTGGAACTTATAAGTGCCGTACCATTTTCCAAGAAAGGTGATTTCCTTAAAGAATTACGTTGGACTGCCATAGTTTCCTCTAAAGTTCCTACTATAGATATTTCAGCCTCGACAGGTGTACACCATTCAGATGATGCAGTGAAGTTAATACTCTCTGGAGCTAAGACTGTTCAACTTTGTTCTGTGTTGTATAAACATGATTTTTCAATTATAGAGAAATTTATATCTGGATTAGAAGCATTTATGGAGAATAAAGGATATTCTTCCATAGAAGATTTTAGAGGGAAATTAAATTATTCTTCCATAGAAGATCCAGATAAATATGAAAGAATTAATTTTTGGAAGAAATAATTATTTAGATTAAATAATTATAGAAAAATCCAAATAATAATATATAGGTTAAAGGAGATATTAAAATCTACTTTAACCTATTTTTATAAAAAATCTTATTTTATGATCTAAGATTTAAATGCATATGAAGAAGATTAAATAATATGTATCATTTTTTACCCTTTTTGCGGAGTATTATTTTAACATCTTCTAAAGTTATAAGACAGCCTTTAGGAATCTCATTAATAATAGGTAGAACTGCATCTAAATATTTATTAATATTTTCTTCCGAGTCTATTATTTCTATAACAATTGGCATTTTTTCTGTAAATGTCCAGAATTTATCTGTTCTTAAGTCGCAACTAGAACCAAATCCCATAATACCTCTATAAACAGTAGTACCTGCAAGTTTATATTCCTGAGCTTTAAATGCTAAAGTCTCATATACGGAAGTCTTTTCGACTTTATCTGTATTACTTAGGTAAATCTTTAAAACTTTTTGTGCTTCCATATTATAATAGTTTAATTAGTGTATATCCTAAATAAAGCATAATAAAACCAATAAATATACTTAATGCAAGATAGAATGCAAAATAAAAGTAGTTTTGATCTTTTAGTAGTGTGAAATTATCATTTATAAAAGTAGAAAATGTGGTAAAACCTCCACAAAACCCTACAGTAAGAAAAGCTTTGAAATCACTATTCATAAGATGTCCAGCTTCAAACATGGCGTAAAACATCCCTATGATAAAACATCCAACTATATTTACTAATAATGTTGCTAAAGGAAAAGATATGGTTACGTGAGATTGTATTAATCTGGATATAACAAATCTTAACATCCCTCCAGTACAGCTTCCTAGACCTACAAATAAAATTGTTCTTAGCATTTATTTTATATTTTTTATTATTCTATTAATACCTTCTTCTATAATAGCTCTGGGGCATCCTATATTCATTCTAAAATGATTTTTTCCTTCTTTTCCAAACATGAGTCCATTATTTAATGCTACCTTGGCTTTGTTTATAAGAATATCATTAATCTCTCTATGACTTTTTCCAGTTTTACTAAAGTCTAACCATAATAAGAAAGAAGCTTCAGGTTTTATTATACTAACTTCAGGAAGTTCTTTTGCAAAGCGTTCTAGAGTATAATTTATATTTCCTTCCAAATACTTAATCATTTGATTTAGCCAATCTTCACCATACTTATAAGCATATTCCATTGTTATATGACCAAAAATATTTCCCATATTTAAGTGTAGTGTATTAATTTCTTTTTCATAAATATCGAGCATTTCTTTCGATTTTATTATTACATTAGAAGTAAATACACCAGCTATATTAAAGGTTTTACTGGGAGCCATACAAGTTATTGTTCTATCTGCAATTTCTTCAGATAAAGAAGCGATGGGAATATGTTTATTATCAAATAAAGCCAAATCAGCATGTATCTCATCAGATACAATAATCACATTATATTTATTGCATAATTCCCCTATTCTAAGTAATTCGGCTTTAGTCCAAAGTCTTCCTACTGGATTATGAGGACTACATAGTATAAACATACGAACTCCAGAACTAAGTTTTGATTCAAAATCCTTCCAATCTATCTCATATTTGTTGTTTACCTTACATAAGGCAGAGCAAACTAATTCTCTATTATTATCTTTTACAACAGAATAAAAAGGAGGATATACAGGAGTTTGAATAAGTACTTTGTCATTTTCTTTTGTAAATAGTCTTACAGAAAATGAAAGAGCAGAAACTACTCCTGGACTATAACTAATCCACTCCTTATTAACTTTCCAATCGTGTTTTTTTTCTAGCCATTTTGCAAAATACTCAATAGATCTAGAACTCCTAAAGCTGTAACCTAATACCCCTTTATTACGAATTTTATCTACAGCTTGTAATACAACTTCTGGTGTTTTAAAATCCATATCAGCAACCCACATTGGTAGTATATCATCTCTGCCAAACATTTTCTTTAATCTATCATATTTTATAGAACAAGTATTATGTCTGTCTATTATCTCGTCAAAATTATAATCTATTTTTTCCATTATTTTAATTTTTATTATTTTTTATATTAATATTATTTTCAAATTCTACTTTTCCAAAATATTGAGGTACATGAAAATTAGGTTTATTAGTAAATATAGGTTGCCATGATAGATAATGTTTTTTACTTAAATTGTCTCCACATTTATAAAAATTCATAGTACAATTAATCATTTCATCCCATGAACTAAAATTATGTTTGAATAATGATGTAATTGGAATTGAAACAAGTAAATCCCATGTATTATCTCCAATTTTTTCATCAAAAGTATCCCTCCCTAGGGAAGATACTCTTTTAATATTATTTAGAACCTCTGATGGAGCAACTATACAACTATGTCTTTCTTTTCTAATGCTCATTAATAGTTTACCTATACAGGTAAATTCTAAATTATAGTAATAAGAGCTTTTGTCTGGTTTTATAAATACCTCTAAACACGAATCTGTCCATGATTCTCCATTATCTTTATCCACTTTGGCCATAGTACATTTCTCCTTAACAAAAAAATGTATAATAAGAATATTACCAGTATGTCCTATTTTAAAGGATACATTAGGATGATAAGGTAAATCCCAATTATTGCAATCTATTTTGACTAGAGGCATGCTAGAAATTTCTTGTATGCTTTTAATTTTCTTTATAATCATATTTAGTGTGCAATATTTAAGAAATGTATCTTTATAACAAAAATATATTATATTCTATTTATATGCAAAATAAAGAAAGACTTATTTGTTAAAGAAAAATTATAATTTTGTTATATATTTTTTGAACTTACAAACGTTAACGCTTAAATAATGCAAAATTCACTCTCAAGAGGATAAAATTGTGTAATTTTGCGATCTGTTTTAAGTTATTAAATAAAATTTAGTATAATATGCATGATAGGGAATGGTTGTTGAAAGTATCGAGATTATTATGTAATTATTCTTCACATTTGATGGGATGTGGAGTACATACTTCGAGAGTTGTTAGAAATACAAAGCGCCTAGGTCAAGCTTTTGATGTTTATGTTACTTTGTCTACATTTCAGAATACCATGAGTATTTCGGTAATGGATACAACAACAAATAAAGTTCATAGTGAGATTTTTGAGGTTGAAAAAAGTCCTATTTTATTTTCACATAATACGGAATTAAGTGCTTTAAGTTGGGAAGCTATAGATAATAAACTTTTGATAGAAGAAGTTGAGGAAAAATACAATAAAATATTATCTAGTCCTTTATTGCATCCTAGTCTCATCTTATTAATGGCTTCATTGGCAAATTCAGCCTTTTGTAAATTATTTGGTGGAGATAGTATTTCTATGATAATAGTTTTTTTTGCCACGGCTTTGGGATTTTTTATAAAACAAATTATGATCAAATGGATGTGTAATACGTATATGACTATATTTACATCTTCTTTTCTTGCTTCATTGATTTGTTCTACTTCATTTTGGTTCGATTGTACTAGTGATATATGTATGACTACAAGTGTATTGTATCTTATTCCTGGAGTTCCCTTAGTAAATGGAGTTATAGACATTATTGAAGGTTATACTTTAATAGGATTGACTCGTCTTATTAATTGCTTTTTAATAATACTATTTATTTCAGTTGGACTAGGCTTAACTCTTATTTTAATTAAATAGAAAATTTATGTTTACAAAAATTATTTTAGATTGCCTTTTTGCAGCTATAGCAGGTTGTGGTTTTGGAGCTATATCTAATCCTCCTAAAAGAGCCTTTTTATATATTGCAATTTTATCTGCTATAGGGCATTGTTTAAGGACTGTTTTGACTTGCTATTATAATGTGGATATGGCTACAGCATCTTTGTTTGCTGGAGTCCTTATAGGTTTTTCTTCATTACCATTTAGTAAGATATCCTATTGTACTGCTACTGTTTTATACATACCTGCTTTACTACCTATGATACCTGGTAAATATGCCTATAATACAATTTTTGCTCTAATATCATTCCTTCAGAATACTGGAGATAAAGCTTTAAGTTCTGCTTATATGGATGATTTACTTTCTAACCTTATGATAACAAGTTCTGTTATTTTTATATTAGCAATTGGAGCGACTATGCCTGTATTCCTATTTCCTAATAAGGCTTATCAAATGACACGTAGGAAAAAATGACTCTTTTCGTCTTTGGTGTATTTATATGAAAAAAAACCATATTAGTTTCCTATAAGAATAATATTTATTTAACTTTACAATTATAAGAATAATCTTAAAATTTAATGAATTATGAATATAAGTTATTGTTCAGATAAATATCAGTATACTATGGGCAAATCTTTCTATGATGAAGGTATGAAGGATAAAAAAGCCGTGTTTAACGTATTCTTTAGAGAAGCCCCAGATAATAATAACTGGGCTGTCGTATCTGGAGTGAGAGAAGTTCTTCTTATGATAAAGGGATTAGGAAGTGAAGATGAGAATTTCTTTGAAGGTTTTCTTCCAGGAGAAGAATATAGAGAATACAGAAAATATTTAGCAAATATGCGTTTTACAGGTAATGTATATGCTATGGAAGAAGGTGAAATTGTATTTCCTAAACAACCTGTTGTGACAGTGGAAGGGCCTATAATAGAAGCACAAGTGTTAGAAACACCTATTTTATGTATACTAAATCATCAAATGGCTATAGCTACTAAGGCTAGTAGAGTAACTAGAAGTACGAATAAACCTGTTAGTGAATTTGGATCTAGAAGAGCTCATGGGCCTTGGGCTGCAACTTATGGGGCAAAAGCAGCTTATATTGGAGGATGTGTAGGTTCTTCTAATATTTTGACTTCAGATATATTAGGTGTACCTGCATCAGGTACTATGGCTCATAGTTTTATAACTTCTTTTGGGTCTTCCATTATTGGAGAGTATAATTCTTTTAATTCTTATATTAATACTCATATAGGGGAATCTCTTATCCTCCTTATAGATACTTATGATACTTTGCATTGTGGGATTAAAAATGCCATAAAAGCATTTAAAGCTAACAATATAGATGACAATTATCCTTATGGCTACGGAGTTCGATTGGATAGTGGGGACCTTGCTTACCTATCTAGACAGTGTAGAGATACTTTGGATAAGGCAGGTTTTATTAAATGTAAGATTATTGCTACAAATTCTTTAGATGAATATCTAATATCAGATTTAGAGAGACAAGAAGCTAAAATAGATGCCTATGGGGTAGGTGATGCAATAGCTACTAGTAAGCATAATCCTTGTTTTGGGAATGTTTATAAATTAGTTCAAGTAGATAATACTCCTGTTCTTAAGAGATCAGAGGATAAGTTTAAATTGATAAATCCTGGATTTCAAGTTACTTATAGAATTATCCAAGATAAACTATTTAAAGCAGATATAACTTGTCTTAAAGGAGATATTACCTCTCAAAAAATCGAATCATGTAAAGAAATTTCTATACAATCAGAATTTGATGAAACTAGACAAAGAGTTTTTAAAGAAGGTAATTATAGTTGGAGAGTGATGCAAAATCAAGTAATGAAGGATGGCGAAATTGTATATAGAGATAAATCTGTTGAAGAAAAGCGTAATTTTTACTTAGAAAATCTCAATAGTTTAGGGGAAGATGAAAAACGTATAATAAATCCTCATTTCTACAAAGTAGATATTTCAGATTCTTTGTACGATTTGAAGATGAATTTAATAAACAAACTTATAAAAGAAATAAAGGATTATAAAGAATAATATATTATTCTCTCTGAATGAGGGATAGAAAATGAGAATAAAAATGAGTTGATTTTAAAATAAGAGAGAAAATATATACTTATATGAAAAATGCCGTAGATTTTATTCTACGGCATTTATTACAATTTAAAGTAACTAAAATCTTAAGCCAAAAGTGATTTTAACTTCGTCGTTACTATATTTATTATGGGTTTCTAATGATTTAATATCTGCGTAATTATATGAATAGAATACTGTATTATTTTTCATTTTGCTATTTACGTAAGCAGCATCTACAAAGAAATGTCCTAAATTAATTCCCATACCCAAAGACATGGATGTAATATCATTGAAATCACTATTGTTATTACTATATGGACTATTTTGCATAGAGTATCCAGCTCTTAGACTCATAATATCAAATCTTAGTTCTATACCAAGTCTTAGGTTATTTGTATTTCTTAAATCATCCTCTATTTCATTATTTAAATCGTAATAATCGTAATTGTCATCTGCATTATAGAATTTACTAGATGTGTAATCCACTCTTTCGTAATCTAAACTTATTATAGCATATTTGTCAATAACAGTTGCAATACCTAATTGAAATCTCCAAGGTGTTCTAAAGTCGAAACTAGTATCATAATAGCCACTTCTTGTAATATACTGGTCTTTGTCTCGTCCAGATGCTACATCAGAATTGTTTGAAAAGAATGAATTTATTCCTGAAGAAATTGTATAATCCATATTATACCAAGTTGGAGAGTGTATAGAAGCTCCTAGCCTTAAGAAGTAAAAAGGTCTATATATAACACCAATTTTGAAATTAACTCCTACACCACTATATTTTTCATATAACAGATAATCGTAATAATCTACACCTGAACTAGCTCCTTCTTCTGCAGCTTCTGTATAGGCGTAATGGTTTTTATATTCAAGGTCTTCAAAACCTATGCTACCTCCTATATAAAGTTTATCCATATAATTAGAACCTAAAGACAATGTAAACTCTCCTTGATGACCATTATTTTTTACAACTTCATGTTGGCTTACATTATCAAATATAATATTTTCATTACCATCTTCATATTCCAATATTGAAAAATAATTATTGTCATTTCCGGAGTAAATAAGCTTTGCATCGTAAGCTAATCCAGCTCCAAATGAATTTAGATTGTTAGGATTATATCCATTACTTTGAGCAGCGAATACATCAGTTAGGGAGTTTGAAGAATTATTTATAAATCTATCAGTTTTTACATTATAATTATTTTGCGTTGTATAATTAAAACCTATATTAATACCTCTCCACCCAAACATATCAGCTCCAAAATGGAATACAGCACCTATATTTCCTAATTGTAATCTATTGTAAGTACTAGAAGATTCTTTATCATTACTTGAAAATTCGTGAGACTTTACGTTCATAAAATTGGGGGATAAGGTTAAACTAAATTCATTCCCATGGAATACTCCCACAGCTGCAGGATTTAGACTAATGGATGACAAATCTCCTCCCAATGCCGTAAAGGCACCTCCCATAGCTGAACTCCTTGCAGAATTTATATTTATTGACCTAGAAAAATCTACGGTTTCTTTTAATGTTTGAGAAACTGCAATTGTAGTATTCAAGGCTAAAATGGATAATATTAAATATATCTTTTTCATATGTTTGTTTTATAAGATTTTAATATTTAAAATTTTTAATTTATCTTCTTTTAATTCTTCCTCCTCCACTATTGTTAGATCTATTTATAGTTCTTTGAACAGTTTTGGTTGTTGTACTTCTAGTAGGAGTATATGTACTTCTACTATAGGAACTTCGACTAGAAGTGCTCGTACTTTTAGTAGGGGTATAAGTGCTTCTTCTGACTGTTCTTGTAGGAGTTTTTACAACCCTACTTGTATTTCGTTTGACAGTACTAGACTTATTACTTCTATTACTAGATTTGGTTACAGGCCTGACAACTCGACTTCTTGTAGTTCTAGTATTTTTATTTGAAGAGCTTTGTGTAGATCTTCTTACTGAAGTACTATTATTACGAGTTGAAGTTGTTGTACTGCGAGTAGGTCTTCTAACTGTTGTAGAACTAGTTGGTCTTACTATTCTACCTGTTGAAGATTTTTTTACAGAAGAATTATTGTTTCTTGTATTAGTACTTCTACTGGTAGTCGTACTTCTTACCGTATTTCTTCTTGTCTGTTTTCTGACAGTTGTAGATGTCGTTGGTCTTATTACTCTACCAGTTGAAGAGCGTTGTACTGTTGTTCCATTTTGATTTACAACTCTACCATTGTTATATCTTTGAGTATTTCTGCTAACACTATTACCGGTATTAGGCCTTTGTCCGTAAGGATCCCTTTTATTATTATCTATTCTATAAGGTTTGTACCAAGTTGTACTACCTCCATAATGTCTTATATACCTATTTTCGTAATAGGGATAATATCTTCTATAACCATAGTGGTAAGGTCTTCCATAATTCCATCTTCCCCAATTCCCATAGTAGTAATTATCATAGTATGGATTGTAGTAATTGCCGTAATATCCATTGTAATAATTACCATATCCCCAATAACCATTCATAGATAAATTGTTTAAATACCATGGATCTACCATTCCAAAATTAATGCTAAATCCTCTAGATATTCTAGAATTTCTATAAAAGTGATCGTATCTAACTCCCATGTATGGAGAGTATATAAATGGTGCATATATATAATTCTCGTAATTACCAAACATGAATTTACTATAGTAATCAAAGTTTTGATTAGAAGGGAACCACCAATAGCGATCTCCGTCTGTAAAAACATTCCAATCTGAATCGAAAGAAATATCCATTATAGCATTAATACTTCCTGCTGCTGCTACACTAAAACCTTGTGGATATCTTGCAATCATATTATAGGCTTCTTCTAAATCATTATCTGAACCTATAAAATCATTTAGCCAATAACCCTTTATGTAATAGGTGTTATCATTCCCATAATAAGTTTTAGTCCTACTATTGGAATTATAATATATATTTCCATCTGAATCTATAGATTGAGTGTTTTCAGATTGATTATAAGTATTTTCACTTGTATTTGAGGAATAAGCATCAGGAGTCTTTTCTACTCTGGAAAGAGTATAAAAGTTATGACGATTAGGAATATAATATATATCGTCTTGAGGATAACCTCCACTATCAGTCATAGTAGTAGTCATTGCACAAGAGCTGATTATCATAGCGAATGTAGCTAACATCAAATAATTACTTTTCATGACTTTATTTTTAGAGTGTTTTTTTTATTTATCGTTGCAATAATTATGCCAGTTATTATGTTTAAATTTCCATTATGTTATTGTAAAGATAGGCAAAATTATATGTTTTTTCTATATGTAAGTTTATATTTCTATGTATTTTAAGTGTTTTTTAATAAAAATGATTAATTTTGTGAGATAAATAACATTTATCGGTTTAAACATATATCTTCTATATACTTAGACCATTATTAATGCTAAAAGTTTAATTGGAAATAGAAAAAAGATGGGAAAATTTTTGACATCAAGAAGTGAGGATTATTCACAATGGTATAATGAGCTAGTTGTAAAGGCTGGTTTAGCTGAAAATTCCGTTGTAAGAGGTTGTATGATAATCAAACCTTATGGATATGCTATATGGGAAAAAATACAAGGTCAATTGGATCGTATGTTCAAGGAAACAGGTCATGAAAATGCTTATTTTCCCCTTCTAATTCCTAAATCTTTTTTTGCAAAGGAAGCAGATCATGTTAAGGGATTTGCTAAAGAATGTGCAGTTGTTACTCACTATAGATTAAAAAGTGATGAAGAGAAGGGAATTATTGTCGATCCAGCTGCTAAGCTTGAAGAGGAGTATATAATAAGGCCAACATCTGAAACTATTATATGGAATACATATAAAAATTGGATACAATCTTATAGAGATCTTCCTATTTTATGTAATCAATGGGCTAATGTTATGAGGTGGGAGATGAGAACGAGAATGTTTTTGAGAACTTCTGAATTTTTATGGCAAGAAGGACATACTGCCCATGCGACGAAGGAAGAAGCTATTGAGGAGGCTACAAAAATGATTCACGTATACTCTGATTTTGCTAGTAAATGGATGGCATTGCCTGTTATTATGGGACATAAAAGTGAAACTGAAAGATTTGCTGGAGCTTTGGATACCTATACCATTGAGGCAATGATGCAGGATGGTAAAGCATTGCAGTCTGGAACTTCTCACTTTTTAGGGCAAAATTTTGCCAAGGCATTTGACGTTAAATATACTACAAAAGAGGGTAAACCCGAATATGTTTGGGCTACTTCATGGGGTGTATCAACTCGTTTAATGGGAGCCTTAATAATGGCTCATTCTGATGACAAAGGTTTAGTCCTTCCTCCTAAATTAGCTCCCATTCAAGTTGCTATTGTACCCATATTTAAGGGTAAAGAAGCTTTAGCTAATATTTCAGCTAAAGTGCTTCCTATTATAAATAAGCTTAAAGAATTAGGAATAAGCGTTAAATTTGATGATAGAGATACTCAAAAACCAGGTTGGAAATTTGCCGAGTATGAATTAAAAGGAGTTCCAGTGCGTTTAGCTATTGGAGAGAGGGATTTAGAAAATGGTACTATTGAAATAGCACGTAGAGATACACTGACTAAAGAAACTTTACCAATTGATAATGTTGTAGAATATGTAGAAAAATTATTAGTAGAAATACAAGATAATATATATAATAAGGCTGTTAACTTTAGGGATAGTATGATTACTAAGGTTGATTCTTATGATGAGTTTAAGAATTTGTTAGAAACTAAGGGTGGATTCTTCTTATGTCATTGGGATGAGACTCCTGAAACAGAGGAATTAATCAAAAAAGAAACTAAGGCAACTATACGTTGTATACCCTTTGATAGTGAAGCTGAAGAGGGCAAATGTATGGTAACAGGTAAACCTTCTCACAAAAGAGTTCTTATTGCAAAGGCTTATTAATATTTAAAACATTTACTATGAGCTCAGTACTTAAAAAATTTTTAAGATATGTAAAAATTTCTTCTCCCTCAGATCCTACGACTCTTATGAGTCCTAGTACTCCAGGACAGATGGCTTTAGCATTGGTTCTGAGTAGGGAAATGACCGAAATGGGAATGGTCGATGTGGTAGTTGATGATTATGGTTATGTTATGGGTTTCTTACCTTCAAATATTGAGCGAGAAACTAAAAATTTGGGTTTTATAGCTCATATGGATACTTATCCTCATAGTAATGGTAAAAATATCAAACCTCAAATAGTAGAAAATTATAGGGGTGGGGATATTGTTCTCAACAAGGAAAAAGGAATAGTATTAAAGCTTAGTGAGTCTCCAGAGTTAAATAATTATAAAGGTCAAACTATTATTACCTCGGATGGTAGTACTCTACTGGGAGCTGATGATAAGGCTGGAATTGCTGAGATTCTTACTGCAATAGAATATTTGGTGAATAATCCAGATATACCTCATGGTAGAATTTCCGTATGTTTCGCTCCAGATGAAGAAATAGGTCTTAGTACACAGCATTTTGATATGAACAGATTTGGAGCTGACTATGCCTATACATTGGATGGTGGAGAAATAGGAGCTATAGAATACGAAAATTTTAATGCATCTATAGCTACTATTACTATTAATGGTAAGGGATATCATCCAGGTTATGCTAAAAATAAAATGTTAAATGCTATATTAGTGGCATGGGATTTTATAGGTAAATTACCAACTGATGAATTTCCTGAAAAGTCTTCTGGACACCAAGGCTATATTTATGTAGATAATATTTCTGGTAATGTAGAAAAAGCAACAATAGAAATTTTATTAAGAGATTTCGAAAAGGATGGTATAGAAAGAAAGAAAACACTTATAACTAATTTGCTTAAGGAAATAGAGATAGTATATAATACTGAAATTGACATTAATATTAGAGATCAATACTTTAATATGAAGGATAAGATTCAGCCTGTTATTTTTATTGTTGATATAGCTAAACGAGCCATGCACGAATTAGGAATAAATTCTGTGATCTCTCCAATTAGAGGTGGAACAGATGGTTCTATGCTTTCACATAAAGGAATGCCAACACCTAATTTATTTGTAGGATATCATAATTCACATGGGCGATATGAATATATCCCTTTGGAATCTATGGAGAAATCGGTAGAAGTTATCGTTAAATTAGCAGAGCTCTTTACAACTATTTAAGATATTACATTTAAAAGAAATAATAATTGACACAGAAAATTAAAACGATATTGCTCCCTATCTCTATTTTAGTGGGAGCTTTATTACGTGATGTATTAACTCCTATAACTTTTATAGCTCCTTATTTAATTTTTTTAATGTTGTTTATTACTTATTGTAAGATAAACTTAAGAGATATAAAAATAACGAAGTTGCATTTTGTTCTTTTGGCTATTCAAATATTAGGTGGAATTTTTTTATATTGCATTATAGCTCCTTTTAACGAAATCTTGGCTCAAGGTGCTATGATATGTGTTTTTATACCTACAGCAACTGCTGCGGGTGTTATTTCTGGTATGTTGGGTGGAAATATAGCATTTATTGCCGTATATACTCTTATTAGTAGTTTTGCTGTAGCCCTTGTTGCTCCAGTGTTTTTCTCTTTTATAATGCAAGATACCTCCACTGTCAATTTTGGTATAATGTTATTGCACATATGTGAGAAAGTTATGCCATTATTGTTATTACCATTTCTTATTGCTTATGGCTTATTTAAATTTGCACCCCCTATATATAAGAAAGTACGTGAGAAACAATATTTGTCCTTTTACCTTTGGTTGTGTACCTTGATGATAGTTACTTCTAGAACATTTCATTTTATGATGAATCAAGATAGTACTAATTATAATACTGAGATTTTGTTGGCAATAATTGCACTTGTAATATGTAATATTCAATATAATCTGGGTCGATTTATTGGTAAAAAATACGGATACAATGTTTCAGGATCACTTGCTATGGGACATAAAAATACAATTCTTGGTATATGGATAGCTCAAACATGTCTTTTCCCTTTAGCATCAATAGCTCCTGCAGCCTATGTACTATGGCAAAACTTCTTTAATTCTTATAAATTGTGGAGATATAATAGAAAAAAATAGAGCGAAAAACGGGATTCGAACCCGCGACCCTCAGCTTGGGAAGCTGATGCTCTACCACTGAGCTACTTTCGCAATGCGTGCACAAAGTTAAATAAAACTTTTTATATTGCAAAGCAATGCTAGTTTTGTTTTTACAATTAATAATATTAATTTTGTATAGAACTAATAAAGAATAGTTTCAATACAAAGTATATCTATATGTACTATTTGTAAATATCCTTTGATACAATTATCCATATAAGATTTGATATAAATATGATTAAAATAAATAATATTACTAAGAGTTTTGGAAAATTGAGAGTTCTCAAGGGAATAGATTTAATAATTCCAGATAATAAAATCATTACTATAGTGGGAGCAAGTGGAGCTGGGAAAAGTACTCTTTTGCATATTCTTGGTACTTTAGACAAACCTGATATGGGCGAAATCTTGTATGATGATGTAAATGTACAAGAATTATCTAATGATAAATTAGCTGTTTTTAGAAATACTAATGTTGGTTTTGTTTTTCAATTTCATCACTTGTTGTCAGAATTTTCCGCTTTGGAAAACATTATGATACCAGCTCTTATTAAAGGAGATAATAGGAAAGTAGTTGAGAAAAGAGCTTTGCAATTACTAGATAAATTAGGATTAAGCGATAGAGCCCATCATAAACCTAATGAATTATCAGGTGGAGAACAGCAAAGAGTTTCAGTTGCTAGAGCTTTGATAAATAGTCCTAAAGTTATTTTGGCGGACGAACCTTCGGGAAATTTAGATACTCGTACAAAAAATGAATTACATAATCTTTTTTTTAAACTTAGAGATGATTTCAATCAAACCTTTGTTATTGTAACGCATGATGATAATCTCGCAGATATGTCAGATATTACCATACATTTAAAAGATGGAGTAGTAGAAAAAACAGAATTTAATTAATTAAGTTATTTTAGTATAAATAATGGCTTAAATTAAAGGAATTGTTATTATATTTGCATGAATTTTAAATATTTGAAAATGAAGTATACAGAAGAAATCGACAAAGTTAGCTATTGTTTAGGTATAAGCATAGCAAGTAATCTTATCAGTTCCGGCGTTAAATCTGTTAATGTTGAGGCATTCGAAGAAGGAATGTCATTAGTTTTTGATGGTAAAATGCCAGAATTATCTCCAGAAGAGATAAATTCAACATTACAAGCATACTTTGGTAAATTACAAGCAGAAAAAGGAAATTCAGCAAAAGAAACTGGAGAAAAATTCCTTGAAGAAAATAAGACTAAAGAAGGTGTAATTACTCTTGAAAGTGGATTACAATATAAAGTAATAACAGAAGGTAAAGGTCAAATTCCAGAAGCTTCTCATACCGTAAAATGTCATTACGAAGGAAGATTAATAAATGGAAATGTTTTTGATTCTTCATATAAGAGAAATGAGCCAGCTGAATTTCCTGTACAAGGAGTAATCAAAGGTTGGGTTGAAGCTTTACAACTTATGCCTGTGGGTTCAAAATGGCAGTTATATGTTCCTTCTGAATTAGCTTATGGAGCTAATGGTGCAGGACAATCAATAGGCCCTAACGAAACTCTTATTTTTGATGTTGAATTATTAGATATAGTTTAATTATTTGAATTTACTAGTGCAAATATTATTAATAAAATAATTAATTATTATATATAAAATAAAAAACTTAAACGTATGAAATTAAAATCATTATTCGTATCTCTTGCATTAGCAGGAGCTGTCGTAAGTTGTGCTCCAGGTACTTCTTCTCCTAAAGGCGAAGGATTCCCTTCTTCAGCAAAGACTGTTGAAGATTCTGCTGCTTTTTACATTGGTTATTCTTTTGCTGGAAATCTTAAAAAGATGGGAATGAAAGAAATTAATTATGCTATGTTAAATGAAGGTATTAAAACTCAATTTAACGATGGAGAAATTGATATGCAAAAGGCAAATAGCTTTATGCAAGCTTATATGCAAAAATTACAGATGAAAGCTATGAAAGAAAGAGAAGCTGAAGGCAAAAAAGCTTTGGAAGCTGGTCAGAAATTTTTAGAAAAAACAAAAGCTGAAGCTGGAGTTGATACTTTGTCTGATGGTATATTGTATAAAGTAGTTAAAGAGGGTAAAGGTGAAAAACCAAGTGCAACTTCTACAGTAAGAGTTAATTATAAAGGAAGCCTTATTGATGGTAAAGTATTTGATGAGTCTAAAAAACCTGTTGAATTTGCTTTAAATAGAGTAATAAAAGGTTGGGGAATAGCTCTTCAATCTATGCCTGTAGGTTCTAAATGGACAATTTATATTCCTAGTAATCTTGCTTATGGTGCAAGAGGTGCTGGTGATGCTATTGGTCCTAATGAAACTCTTATCTTTGATGTTGAGCTATTAGCTGTAGTAAAGAAAGATGATGCTAAAAAAGCAAAAAAATAATATAATATAAATTATTATTGAAGGCTGTTCATAATCTTGAACAGTCTTTTTTATCTTATAAATTATGAATTACGAAATAACAGGTAAACTAATCGTAAAAAATGATCTTCAAAAGATCAGTGAGAAATTCCAAAAAAGGGAATTTGTAATTGAGGTGGAAAATGAAAAAAATCCTCAGTGGAACGATGTCATCAAATTTCAATTAGTGCAAGATAGATGTGATCTTATAGAGAATATACAAATAGATGAATTAATTAAAGTTTATTTTAATATTAGAGGTACAAAGTGGGATAAAGATGGTAGAACATTATATTTTACAAATCTAGAATGTTGGAGACTTGAGAAAGTTCAAGGAAGTAACGAAATACCTCCAATTTCTAATTTTGTGGAAGAAGATATTCCTCCTGTAGATGATGAAGATTCTCTACCTTTTTAATATAAGTACATTGAATTTTTTAGATTTAACTGGTAAAATCTAGTTCTTATATAAAGTTTTAGCTTCTAAGAATATAAAAATGCTGTCTTAATTTAAGACAGCATTTTTATTTATTAAAAGCCCAAAACTAGTTTTAGGACAAGTAAATACTAATTACTTAGTAGTATCTTTTAATATTACATCGTGAGCCCCACCTTCAACTATTGAGGTAGAGGATATCATAGTAATTTTAGAATTACGTTGTAATTCGGGAATAGTTATGGAACCACAACTGCACATTGTAGAGATGATTTTTCCAAGAGTAATGTTTAAATTGTCTTTCATTTTACCAGCATAGGTAACATAACTATCAACACCTTCTTCAAATTTCATTTTGGTGGCTCCACCCATATCATAGCGTTGCCAATTTTTTGCTCTATTGGAACCTTCACCCCAATATTCTTTAACATAGTTACCGTTAATTCTTAGAAGTTTTGAAGGAGATTCATCAAATCTAGCAAAATAACGTCCCATCATTAAGAAATCTGCACCCATAGCTAAAGCAAGTACCATGTGATAGTCATGAACTAAACCTCCATCACTACAAATTGGAACATATACTCCAGTTTTTTCATAATATTTATTCCTAGCATCTACAACATCAATAATAGCAGTGGCTTGACCTCTTCCTATACCTTTAGTCTCTCTTGTAATACAAATAGATCCTCCACCAATACCGACTTTAATAAAGTCAGCTCCAGCTTCAACTAAATAATCAAATCCATCTTTATCCACAACATTTCCAGCTCCCACTAATACTTTACCATTATATTCTTCCTTTATCCACTTTATAGTATCACTTTGCCATTCTGAGAAACCATCTGAAGAGTCTATAACTAATACGTCAACACCAGCTTCTACTAATGCAGGAACTCTAAGTTTATAATCCCTTGTATTGATACCAGCTCCCACTAATAAAGTTTTTGTTTTTTTATCTAATAATTCATTTGGGTTATCCTTATGATTATCATAATCTTTTCTAAAAACGAAATATTGAAGATTTTGATTTTCATCTATTATTGGAAGAGTATTTAATTTATGTTCCCATATTATGGCATTTGCTTCACTAAGTGTAAGTCCTAATTTACCAACTGTAAGTTTTTCGAATGGAGTCATAAAGTCTTTAATCTTCATAGACATATCATCCTTCCCAATTCTATAATCTCTGCTAGTTACTATTCCTAATAATTTTCCATTAGGGGAACCATCTTCTGTAATTCCTAGGGTGTGATGGTCTGTAGTATTTAGTAAGTTAACTACATCAGCAAGAGTGTTTTCAGGGGTTAGATTAGAATCACTAACGACGAAACCTGCTTTAAACTTCTTTACTTTCCTAACCATTTCAGCTTGAGTTTCAATTGCTTGAGAACCGAAGATAAATGATAGACCTCCGTTTCTTGCAAGTTCAATTGCAAGACCTGAATCTGATACAGCCTGCATAACAGCCGATACAATTGGAATATTTAATTCTATTGCTGGTTCTTCTCCTTTTTTATATTTGACAAGTGGTGTTTTTAAGGACACATTATCAGGAGTACATTTTTTGGTTGTTAAGCCTGGAATTAGTAGATATTCACCGAATGTTCTGGAAACATTATCTAAATAGATTGCCATAATTGTTATATTTATCGATTATTCTAAGATTGATTTTTAAAAATTTTACAAAAGTATTAATTTTTTTGAGGAACTACAAGCCAAATGTAAACAATAAAGAGTTTATTTCAAAAAATATAGTAAAAAAAGTGGTCTATCAATCAATGATAGACCACTTATTCACTAAGTAAGTGAAATATTTTTATAAACTAATAAACTACCAAGCAAACATAGGGCGTGGTGTCATCATTTCATTTACTTCTTTTTTCACTTCAGCAATAACATTAGGATTGTCTATGTCAGATAATACTCTGTCTATAAATTCAACAATTACAGGTATGTCTTCTTCTTTAAGACCACGAGTTGTTATAGCTGGAGTACCTACTCTAAGACCAGATGTTGAAAATGGAGTACGAGAGTCAAAAGGAACCATATTTTTATTTATAGTTATGTCAGCTAATACTAAAGTTTTTTCCGCTTTTTTACCAGTTAATTCTGGGAATTTATTACGCAAATCTATTAGCATAGAATGATTATCTGTTCCACCAGAAACTACATCGTAACCTCTATTTATAAATTCTTGTGCCATTACTTTAGCATTCTTTAGCATCTGTTTAGCATATGTTTTGTAAGAATCACTTAAAGCTTCTTTAAATGCAACTGCTTTACCAGCAATTACATGTTCAAGAGGACCACCTTGTTGTCCTGGGAATACTGCAAAATTTATAACTTTAGACATTTTCTTGATTACTCCTTTAGGAGTTTTTAATCCCCAAGGATTATCAAAATCTTTAGGTAGTAATATCATACCACCACGAGGCCCTCTTAATGTTTTGTGAGTAGTAGTAGTAACAATATGACAATATTCAAATGGATTATTTAATAAACCAGCTGCTATAAGACCGGCAGGATGAGCCATATCATACATTAATAATGCTCCAACTTTATCAGCAATTTCACGCATTCTCTTATAATCCCAATCACGAGAATAAGCAGATGCTCCTGCAACTATCATTTTAGGATGGTGTTTTAGTGCAAGTTCTTCCATTTCATCATAGTCAACCAAACCTGTTTCTTTCTTTACATGATAAGGAATAGGGTTGTAATTGATACCTGAAAGATTTACTGGGGAACCATGAGAAAGATGTCCTCCATGAGATAAATCTAATCCTAAATAAGTATCCCCTGGTTTCATACAAGCAAAAAAGACAGCAGCATTTGCTTGTGCTCCAGAGTGGGGTTGTACATTAGCAAATTCAGCACCAAAAAGTTCACAAGCTCTATCGATTGCAAGTTGCTCTGATTGGTCAACGATTTCACAGCCTCCATAATATCTTGCTCCAGGATAACCTTCAGCATACTTATTAGTCATGCAAGATCCCATAGCCTCTAGTACTTCCTCACTTACAAAATTCTCAGAAGCAATTAATTCAATTCCTCTTATTTGACGCAAGTGCTCTTGTTCAATTAAATCAAAAATTTTATTGTCTCTTTCCATATCTATTTGTTTATAATTCAGAAGGTAGTATTACCTTCTGAATATTGTTTATAAATTATCCTCCAAAATTATCATACATAACATTTTCATCTGGTACACCTAGGTTATAAAGCATGTCTGTAACTGCCTTAATCATCATAGGAGGACCACATAGATAATATTCTATATCTTCTGGATTTTCATGATTTTTAAGATATTCCTCAAAAATAACTTTGTGAATAAATCCTGTAGGACCAGTCCAATTATCTTCTGGCTGAGGACTATCTAATGCTAGAGTCCAGTCAAAATTAGGATTGTTTTCTTTAATTTCATCAAATTCGTGTTTATAAGGTACCTCTTTTAAAGAACGTGCTCCATACCAAAAACTAACTTTTCGTTTAGTTTTCATAGTTTTAAATAAA
>Ga0172378_10000740_pt1 | contig 29323 bp, 33 predicted proteins | sample GrowelOW332metaG_FD_119755 | JGI IMG/M metagenome (GOLD analysis project Ga0172378, IMG submission 119755) | Groundwater microbial communities from an aquifer near a municipal landfill in Southern Ontario, Canada - Pumphouse #3_1 metaG | ecosystem: Environmental > Aquatic > Deep subsurface >...
CTCTGTATGTCTAACCTTTGTTCCATCATCAAATAAATGGACAATATAATTACCATTTATATAAGTATGCAATTTTTTCATTTTGGTCCTCCTAATCCAATTCTCTTTTTACAATCTTTAAGCTTTAATGAAGTATAATTTTGTGCTTCTAATGTTCCTCTTTGAAGAACACGATACTATTCTTTTCATAATTTTCCTCTTTCAATACATTTGTAACCATAGCTTAATGTCATCTGTTGCGTTGGGGTTTAGTAAGAGAATTGAAATACAATTCTTTGTAATTTTTCTACCCGAATGCGCGTCTATAACAGTTATAAGATTCGTTATATCTTCTAACTCTAAAACTTGAAGATTTCGTAAAGCAAAGTATAATTCATCAATCTTTACATCTTCCGGGTCTTTAGTAAATTCTTCACTTGAAAATGTAACACTATTAACTTTTATAAATTTAATTGCTCTTAATACCTCTTCGCTATTCATAACAATCCTCCTATAAATAAAAGGAGAACTTAATCGTTCTCCTTATTTTTAACCATTGTATCCGAAATATCCGAATGCAATAACCTTTTCACCATTTTCTGTAGTATAATCTGAATAAAATGTTTCGTAATCATCAAATCCACCATTAGTAAAAGATTCATATGTTATATATCTATATTCATCATCAGCGTTGTCTAGTGTAAAAGCATTGTTTTCTACTAGATTATCACTATGACGATCATATAACAATTCGCTGTTCTTAAAACGTTCCCATTTACTTCCAGAAACCATTGTTAATGAATGTGTACTACTTGCTCCTTGTCTAGCTGTTGTTTTCATCAATTATAACCATAATATCCAAATCCAACAATTGCTTCACCACTTTTCGTGATATATCTTTTCGTAAAAGTTTCATATTCATTTTCTTCAAAGAATTGTGTATATGAGAGATATCTCCATTCGTAATCATCATCATCTTCATCATCAGAACGTAAAAAAGCATTGTTTTCTACTAATTCATTTTTATCTCTGTCATATACTAATTCACCACTCTTAAAACGTTCCCATTCACTTTCAGAAACCATTGTTAATGAATGTGTGCTACTTGAGTTTGTTTCAAAAACTCCTTGTCTAATTGTTGTCTTCATTTCCTTTTCTCCTTTCTTTATATATTATTTTATGTTCTTTTATAAAGCATTTAATGCAACTCTCCATTATATATTTTTGATCATTACATTTTGATATAATCATTTATTTTTCCTCCTAATTCTGTCTTACGTAATTCAGCATCTTCTTTTCAAGCTCTTTAAGAAATTTCTCTGGTAACTTGTTGAGAAAGAAGTCAGCAAATAAACGTGCATCTACTTCTCTTAATAACTGTTCTTTTGGATAGAAAACTAACTCTTTTTTAATTTCTTCATCGTTATTAAATGCATTATTAATTGTAACAGCATCATAATAGAATCCACCAATTTGGTTCTGATAAGAATGACAAAGTTCATGACTAAGCGTTATAATAAAATCTTCCACTCCTTCTATACTATCAGTATTGATAACTACAGAAGTTCTAGAACGACTACCTTCTACTATGTAATACGCTTTAGCAAATGGTTGCATCATCTCTTCTGCAGCCTTCTGATATATTGTTGGAGTATATTCTAATCCTAATATATTTGAGATGCCCTTTGCCACTATTTTTAAATCTTGATCTGATATAATTTTCATATTTCGGTCTCCTATTCCGTTATAATTAAACAACTCTCTTAATAAAAATATGTGGCATGCTCTTTTGGAAATTATCTATTTTTCCAAACATTGTATTTAATGACTTAGCGTCAACTCCTTGTAATAGACTATCGACCATTGGTAAAGACTTGTCTTGGTCCTTATCACTAATATAACTTTTGCTTTCCCCTAATCTCATACCTTCAAGATCTTCAAAAATATCTGATAATCCTCTTGGGCTTTTAGTGATTTTAAGTGTAACAAATTTTTCCATGTCATCTTCTTTAATACGATACTTTTTTGAAGAAGTACCATTAGTTTCTTTCCATACTCTAAATTCTTTCATAAGTTTCCCCTCCTATTCTTCTATTTTGTTGCCACAAATAACACAATAGCGACTTTCAATAGAGCATTTTTCACAGACTACATTAACAGCTGTTGATTCATTTAAAATTTTTTTTCCGCATATTTTACAAGTACTCCAGGTCATTGCAGCTCCACCAATCCTAATTTTAGGAATACATGATTTGCAACAGAGTTCTTCTTTTGAATATTTTCTTTCTGGATCATAAATATTGTTCATTATAATTTCCTCCTTATATTAATTTAAATACTTATCTTATTTATTATATATTTTTATTTTTAATTTTCAGGTAAAAAAGTGAGAGGAACAATATTTTATATGAAATACAAATGAGGTGAGATATATGGGAACTAGAAAAGCTGAATTAACTAAAGCAGGAGAATTAAAATTATTAGGGAACATAAATACAAGAATACCTACAATTACAGATGGTTTAATTGCTAATTTCCCTTTTGATAATACAGCATTTGATAGCGTATACGGAGTAGAACCAGAAACAAATATTAATTCTAATATAAATTTAATAGAAGCAGTAGAATTAGATTGGCGAGATGTTTCTAACTGGACTATATATACACAAACAGGTAGTTTATCATGGAATGAAGCAGAGCAAGCGATAGAAGTTACAGGCGGTTGGTGGGGAACTTTTAATCAGTGGTTCAAAATAGATACTAGCAAAAACTGGTATATAGAAGCTAAAGTAAAAAGAGTTAGTGGAACTGGTACATTTTATTTAGGAGATATCGCTTATAATAATATTAAAACAACAACAGGTGTTTCTCAAAAGCCAGGTACACATGAATATTGGGGAGCTTCAGGTAATTTACCTAGTTCTACAGAATACACATTATATAAAAATACAACAATTGGTGGAGCTTCTAGAACAGGTGAGAATACTAATACAAGCGACAGAACAACTTGGTATACAGGAACTGAGTGGATTAAATACTTATTTATTGCTAATTATAGTAACGCAGCAGGAACTATGTATATAAAAGATATTAAATTATATTATACAGATTATGACGCATCAACTACTGGAATGGTTACTGTTGATGGATTAGTTCTCCAAGAAGCAACTGCAAACCTACTTACGGGTAATAATTCATTTCAAAGTGGAACAACTAGTGAGTGGGCAATATCCAATGCAACAGGTGGAGCAACAGAAGTAATAAAAAATGGATATAAACATTTTCAAAATTCATTAAGAGTATTTATAGCAGATTCTGGAGATCAATATCAATATAAATCTACAGCTAACTTAGGAGATGTATCAGGACAAACATTTACATATTCTGTTGATGTAAGATCAACAAACTTAACAGATCCTACGACATTAAGGGTAATTGCATATTGGAAAAATTCAAGTAGCAGTTGGATATGGTCCAACAACCTATCAGCATATTCAACTAAAAATGGTGAATGGGAAAGACTTAGTGTAACAGCAGTCGCGCCTACTGGTACTTATTACTGTAGCCTTATAATTCGCAGTACTATAGATGGCAGAGGTTCATATGAAATAGCTAACGCACAAATAGAAAATAAAGCATATTCAACAGCATATACTGAGAGTTCTAGAACAGCTCAACAATTTAATATACCATTAGTAGATAATGTGTCATCAGATTTTACTATATTTTATAAATTTAAGCCTTCAGTCAATTGGCCAACAACTTCTGATGCGAGTTTTAATAAATATCAATGGTATTTATATGATAGAAATACAGGATCTAAAATATGGGCTAGCGATTACGCTGGATCTGCAACAGGCAGACTCACTAGCGCTCCATGGATTGGTTTTGATGAAATTGAATATTATCATTGGCATGAGTCAGGAATAACAAATGTAATAAACGGAAATTATTATTTTGCATTAACAAAATCTGGCACTACATGGAAAAGATGGATAATGGATGCTAATGGTGTTAATTATACAACACTAGAAAGAACAACACAATCGATTATTGATATTACTCCTTATAAGATAGAGTTATTAGATGATTATTGTCAAACAATTTCTGATTTTTCATTTTATAATAGAGCATTAACAGATAAAGAGATAGATTCCCTGTTTAATAATAATTTTGATTTAAAGCCATCAGGAGATTTAGTTATAACTGGTTTGGAAACAAGACCTGCTCTACCAGAAGATGCATTATATTTTCCATTAGATTTTGATTCTAAAGATAAAAATAAAGTAATAAGCCCTATAGTAGAAACAAATATAATATTTGAAGATGGCTCAGTATGGGTTGGAGAAGGAACAACGAATTTATTATCAGCAGTAGCATACAATGTTGCACCAAGTTATACTCTTAATGACTATTATGGATGGTATCTAACAGGGGTTGCTAATGATAATCCTCGTGTAACTTTATATACAGAGAATTTTGCAGTAGCAGCATCTACATTTTATACATTCTCTGCAGTATATTGGAGTAGCAATGACATAATAGATGATGTATATTTACAATTTGTTGGAACGGGTTATCCTGAAGGAAACGTTTATATGCAACCATTTAGAAGTGCTCATACTGAGGGATTATCTGGCTCAACTACAATAATTGATTTAGGGGACGGGTGGAAAAAATGTATTGGGACTTTTCAAACTACCGCCGATACAACAGCAGTTAATTCAATTTTTGTAGATTCAGATGTAGCTGGAGTTAATATTTTTATATCAAATTTACAATTAGAACAAAAACCATATGCATCGCCTTTTACTGAAGTAACAACTAGTAATGCTCAATTTAAATATTCTTTTCCTGATATATTAACACCAGATAATGACTGGTCAGTTGGAGTATTTGCTAAAACAAATTCTTATAATATGGATAATACAACAATAAGAGTTAATGTTATGGAAGTGGGCAATTATTATAATATAAATGAAAGTGACTGTAGTTGGGGACGCTGGAATACCACTGCAAGATATTGGTCTATAATAGGCTACAATAATAGAGTCAGTGAATATTCAAGCGGAATTCAATTATCTACTGGTGATGCTTATGACTGGAACTTATTTACATTTAGATATGATAGCACTGCTAATATTCTTTATGGAGATATTTATGGTTTGAGCGGAACTAGATATAGTCGCTCAGTTACAAAATTATTTACAGGCTTAGTATCCACAGTTAGATTAGGTGGATATAATTGGGATGAAGATTGTTTTGATGGTTATCTTAAAGATTTCTTCATTGTAAATAGAAAATTAACAGATACAGAATTAGAAAATATAGTAAAAAATAAAATGGAACAGTCATCAGACTCTATTAGATTATTATCTAACATAGAGACTGGAACTGAGTTAGGATAGGAGAGATAAATGGCTGACAAATTAAGAGGCGGAACCACAATAGGTGGACATCTTGCCTACCACAAAGGGAATTTACTTAAAGCGGATATTGATGCACTAGCTGTTATTGCCGCGAATATGAGTGGAACATTGGCTATTGCTAACGGTGGAACTAATATAACAACATATGCTAAAGGTGATTTGCTATATGCAAGTGCTACAAATGTCTTAACTCAATTACCAATATCAGGCACTGATAATAAAGTATTAAAATTAGTCTCAGGATTGCCTGCATGGGTAGATAGCAGCTCATTAGTAGAAGTTACAGCATGGAATTCGACAACTGGCGAATTAACATTAGCATAAAGGGAGTGAAAAAATGATAAATATTATTGATTTTAAAAATGATGATAATTGGAAACAATTAATTATTGATAAGATAGAAGAACTCTTAATCGAATATAATAAAACATTAAGCGATGTTATATCAATTTATATTACGGGATCAGGTATATTTTCAGATGAAGCTAGAGATCTAGATTTGTTTATAGTAGTGAAAGATTTTGATGAAAGTATTAATAAAAAATTAGTAAATATGGGAGACTATTACTTAGATTGTTTCTTTTATAATGAAACATTAGTGGAATCTTTTTTAAATTTTTCTACAGATTCTTCGAAAGCTATATTTTTATTCACACTTGCCTTTCCTAATGTAATTTATGGAAAGACTTATAATTTTGATTTATTATCTAACGAAAGAAATTATAAACAAATGTTAAAAAATTTGATAAATCAAACTATTGATATACCTAATTCCAATGTTGCAGCAATGAATATTCTTGCAAAAGTAGCATGGTGGTATATATTTCCTATTGTTATGTTTAAAGACAATAGCATAGAGATAACAGATGAATTGAAAAAAGTAATGACTGATTTAAAGGAAAAAACACTAAATAGAAAAAATTGGTTAATATGGATAAACGAGCAACTTAACATTATCCATTCTGAAGGCGGCGAATAGCTATGGCATCAATACGCAAATTAAAAAAAGGTTCAACATCATATGGCTATGTCATTATTTCTTATGAACTTTGGAAAGGATATGGCTGGGATACTGCTTTTTATGAAGATGGAAGCGCAACATTTGCTTCTGTAGAAGACGCATATTCTTATGTTAAAAGTGACTTAAATTATTCACCAGATGATGGAGATAATATTGTAATTGATGGAATGTATGATACTTATTATTTCAGATATGGAGATACTTCAATTGTATGGGACTTAAACTATCAAGAAAACCCTGTTTATAAACTAATAAAAGATGGCAATGTTGTATTTAATCCTCAATTTGCAGAAGGACAGAGTACAACAATGGGGTATTCTGCAAAAACTATGACATCTATAACTTGGCGCTTTTTAAATCCAGCATCAACTCACTTAGCATCTTTTTACGCTAAGGCTACAACTGGGGGTTATTATACAGATACTAGTTTTTATACTGATGGAGTTTTTGATGGAACTCTTAATTCTTCGTATTTAAGAGATGATGATATAGATCCAGGTAGTTATGGATATTGGGCTCAAACTGGTCTTACTCCATTATCTACATATTATTGTAAAAGTATAGCGCATTCATTTAATAATCTTGCGTTAATTGATGGTACACCATCTACATATAGCACAATGGTCGCACAAGGAATAACTGCTGCAATGACTAGTGTTACCACATCATCAGTTAGTTTTAGAGTGTATAATTATACATCTTATACTGTTGCAACAAAAGCAGGAACATCGTATCCTGGTAGCACAACAGTAGGGAGTGGCCTAGCATCTGGCGGTAGTGCGATTTATACATTATCTGGTTTATCAGCCAACACATCCTATACTATTTATGTAGATTCTTACTATCTTGCAAATAATTATTATGCAAGCTTTAGCGCAAAGACTGAATCTTCAGTTGTAAAGCCAACTATTACTAATGTAGACGTATCTTACTGTGAAGGACCATACCTTACTATTTATAACCCAAATGCATATACAGTAAGTGTTTATGGAGGGACTACTTCTAGCCCAACATCATATAAAGGTACTTTAGGAGCAAAAGCAAGTGCTAATTTTCTTATAAACGCAGGCTCATCTGCAGGTACTTCTTTTCATGTTTATACAAGATTTTACAATAGTTCTTATGGATATTCAACCAGTACTTTATCTACAGGCACCACAAACACCATATGTTATCCATTCCCTGAAAATTAATAAGAAAGAAGGAGAAATAAATTATGAAAATATTCGTATACTTTCAAGATAACTATATTCAAAAGATTTCACCAATAAAAGAAGACCCAATGTTCGATGAATATGAAGTCTCAGATCCAGATTTTTTAGGTAATTATAGATTCTACACCCTAGGTTCTTCAGGGAAATTGGAATTAAATCCAATATATAAGAAACTAGAACCATTAGAGTATCTAATTTATGAAATGGAAGATGGAACTCTAACATTACTTAAACCTTATATAGAAGCTGCAGATGCTAACTTTATAAAATTTGATACTGATGAAGAAGCCAATGAAGTTATGAGTCATTTGAATCATTATTACATATTTAATAAAACAACAGGAACATTAGAAATAGACGCTGATAAGCTAGATACATACCAAGAAAATTTCCATGTTGTAGAGTTTAAAAAATACAGAGCTGAATACTTTGGAAAGTGGGATATTGTTAAAACTAACTCATTAATTGGATTAGCAGATCCAATTACTGAAGAAGAAAAGCAATGGTATCTAGAAATGCTAAGTTTTCCAGAGAATATAACAAAAGATTCTACACCAGAAACTTGGCCTGTAATTCCTGATAGATTTAAATAATAAAAAAAAATCAAATCCATGTGGATTTGATTTTATTTTTTAATTATTCTTTTGGAGTTATTCCTAATGCTGCTAAATATTGATAATTTATTGAACTTCTCATAGATGTTATAAATTGAGGTAATGAAAGTTCAAGTATAGTGTTCATATAATTTCCAAGAACAGAATAATCGAATAATATTTGAGTTCTGAAATAATCCACAGTTCCATCATTTAACTGTTCATTATGGATCCTTCCATAAATAGTCTTGGAATTATTTTCAGTAATTATAATGTTATTATCAAAATAACTTATTTGGTTACTAATTCTAACTGTATGTGGAAACATATTTATAGGAACTTCAGCTGTTTGTTCCATATCATATGTATAGAAAAATTCCATAAACTCATCTATTTGATCTCTTCTTTCTGAAACTGTGAAACTGTCAAGTCTCTGATACGCGTCATATACCTCAGGTGCAGCATCTAGATCAAAGTTATAATTCATATAAGCATAATTTGAAACTTCAGTTATGATAACATCATTCATAGTCAATCCATCTGGTAAAGTGATAGGAATATTCCCCTGATACATCCAATTCATAGTATTTGTAATATTTGCCAATACTTTATCAGTACTATTTGGATAATATAAAACTTCCCCAGTAAGTAAATCAATAATGTCTTCGTTGTATCTAACTGAATAAACAGCTAGTAAATCCGTACTGTTTTGATTGTCAAATAAATGACTGGTAATTGGTGTAGATACTGCTGGTTGATATTCTCCAGTTAAATTTCCAAACTCATCAATATTATAATACCCTGGATGTTCTTGATCAAGCCCTATAACTTCCCAACTTGAAATAGGATTACTGTCTTTTAAAGTAATAAATATTAGAAATTCAAAAGGTTGAGCCATTAAATATTCATTTTCTGTAGTATTAAATTCATTATCCTCATAGACTGCAGTAGTATTAGCTTGAACAGGAATACTATAATAAATAGTATTATCTAAAGCTAATGGATTTTCATCTTGTCTTAACCCAATATATGGTTCTTTAGATCCACCTGCAAATTCAATCTTTGCTTGTGTCAAATAAATAGTGTCACCTGCAATTTCTTCATTCTCTAAACTATAGAAGACTTTAATCAATCCTAAATAGTCTTCAAAATCAGTAACTTCACTACCATGGTATTGGCTAAATGTTTTTTGTGGTACTGTTGATTCTTCTGATGATAGTGATGGGTAATAAGTGACTAAAGTTTTATTAGAGCCAATTATAGTTCCAAGTTCTTCATCATAAACTCTTTCAGCATCAAAATAAGCATAAATGCTTGGTTGTCCATCTCTTAAAATACTATTTTCTGGAGTTTCTGTTTCATCCCAGTAATTAAGCATTTTATCACGATATGCTATAAATAATTGAACACCGATAATTTCTAATGTTGCATTAGGGTCAGCTAAAAGGTAGTTTGCAAGGGTTGCATCAATATTGCTTCTTCCGATAGCTATATCATAGTTATCGTCACTTGTATCCTCTGGTGTATCATTATCATTAAATTGAATCGATTGATTGTTAAGAATAAAACTTGAGCCTGCAGAACTTTCGACTACAGCGTCTCCTTCATAAAATGTATATTCTACGGGATTGTCTAGCTCATCTACAGTGTTTACTCTAAATCTAATATAGTTAACATAGACTTCAAAATCTTCGATATCATAATAATCTCTTAGATTAAAATATTGTCTTTGTTGACCTTCTAAATCTCTAGAAGTATCTACTGTAAAAGTATAGTCTTCTAGCCAGTTAAATGAACCGTCCCAATTAAAATAGATAAATAATGGGTCAGTTTGTAAATCTAATGTCTTTGTTTCTAATTTAGCATATCCTTCGTAGAGTGTTGTGTTCAATGAAGTTCTGCTTGATAACAATAACGTTGTGTTGCGTCTATCAATTGTTGTTGACGAACCTAAGTTAGTAGTTGTTTCAGGAAAATCACTAATACTTCCACCTAAAGCAGCACCTGTAAGATTGATAATTGATGGATCTTCAATATTTGTGCTACCCATCCACTTTGCATATAATGTTATGTCATTTTGTACAGTATCCAAAAGAAAGTTCCATTCTGTTTGAAAATTTTCTTCTAAAAACCATCCATTTAATGAATAACCATCTCTATCTACAGCAGGTTGAGGTACTAAATTTCCTTTTTCAACTTTTTCAAGTTCTACAACAGTGCCACCATTTGATTGGAAAGTCACCGTGTATTCTGTAGTATGGCATGCAGCTAGTGAAAACACCATCAGTAGCATACCTAGAAATAACATAGTAATTTTTTTCATTATAAAACCTCCTTGGTTTTTTTTAGTTTAGAATATCTTATAATATTCTTTATAAATATAATATATATTTATATGATATATATTTTCATCATATAATTCTATGTTCAATGTTTTTTTATTTTTCTCTTTGAAATCTATAAGTTAAAAAATAAAAGTCTATAATTAAATAACATAAACAAAGTATTATAGAGGGGAACAGCGCCCTTTAGAATAAATTGAAAAGGAGAATAAAAACTAATACCATAAGCTGAATAAAAATATTTATGGAGGTGACAGATATCGATATAGCATTTCATTTTTTGAAAACGCAATTATTTTTCTAAAAGGAGGTGGTCCAAGGTATCTATGTCAGTTTAATCGGCTGATTTTCAATTAATAAAAAGAATAACCTTTTGGTTATTCTTTTTATTTTGTTAGAGTTTCAAATAGTATATAAGATCATTCTAAGTTAAAAAATTCATTTTCTGTTTCATTTATCAACTCTGTACAATTAAGATAAGAATCATCATATGCTTTACAGCTTGCTAATACAAATACTGAAAATAGCAAAATAATAATAGTTACTATTAATATAATTAATCTCATGCGTCCTTTAGTTTTAGTATCCATAATCTTCCTCTTTTCACTAAATATAAATAATTGTTATAAAGTTATTTTTTCTAAAGGGCAATATATTCTATAAAAGTGCTTGTATATTTTCTTTTTTATTTTCAAAGAAGATTCAAGCCGAACAATAAATTATTATGTATTAAAATTAAAGAAGATAGCATAGGAGGTCGTTATAATGGCAAAAAGAAATTTTAAAAAAATAATGAGTGACTCAAAACTAAGAGCAACACTATTAAGAATATGGTTTGTAAAAAATTTAACAGTATTTTTAAAAGTCTTCTTTTTTGTATCAATTGTTCTAGTATTTACAGGAACAATAACCGAAGAAACTGCTATTCTAGGTGTTATATTTGGCCCACTTTCTGAACAGATAAACATGATATTGTACTCATCAGATGTTTATACAAATAGTAATCTTATGGATGCTATCACTGTTGTTTTAACTTTGTTAATTACTGTTGGAACTTTTTCTTCACGACTAAAATATATTACTCTTGCTGACATTAAAAATATCAAAGTAAAAAGAGCAATGGTTCAAGCAGGATTATATTTCAATAATCAAGGTAGACTTACCAAAAGAGCTGAAGAAATTTCTAAGATAGATCTTAATGGAGATGGCTTAATTGGAGATACAGAATTAACTCCAGAAAGTTTTGTTAGCGAACCTTTATTCCAAGGAGTAAAACGATCATTTTCAGAGCTAAAAACTGTCATGACTGCTTCTATTGAAAGTGAAAAAGAAATTCAAGAAATTATTGAAGATGCTGGGCTAGAAGAAGCCCAAGGACAAGTCGAGGATATTAAAGAAACTATAGCAGATAGTTTAGATACTAAAATTACTGAAGAAGTATTTGGAAAAATTGAAGAAAACATTGAAGAAGAACATACACGTAAAAGTGTTAAAGCCGCATTTATAGATGTAAAAAATAGAACTAAAGATCTTATTAAAAAGATATTTACAAGAAAATTAAGAGTTAAAGAAGTTGAAGAAGAGATTATAGAAGCACCAGAACCAGTTCAAGAAACTGTAGCTGTTTCTGTGATTGCTCAAGTTCAACCAAAAAAACTAATGACTCCTGCTGAGAGATTAGCAGAGAAGTTTAAGAAGTAAGGAGATGAGATAAATGAGTGTAGATTTAAGACGAATAGTTTATAAAACTTTAAGTGATGAAAAAACGTATACAGCGGGAGATTCATCTTCTATCAGGGTTTGTTCATTTGAAAGTGACTCACCTTTCGCGTTAGAGGTATTTTTTGATATTTGTTTAAATCCATCTAAGAGATATAAATTTTCATTAGAAGTAACAAGTGACAATAAATATTTTGTTAAAGGAATTAACTTTGATGCAACGTTAGATCCAGGATTCTATTTTATAACAGATTCTGGTTCATTATATTTAAAAACTACAACATCATCATTTACATCTATAAAAGCAAGAAAAGAAATCAAATATGGATATATTACAGATCCAGTTATTGAAAGTGCTACTGTAAATGGAACATGGATATCTATCTCTTCATCATCTGCTACAAGAGAAGAAAATTTTGTTAAAAATTTAAAAATTACAGATAAATTAACTGTAGGTTCATTAGATCTTTTAGGTGAATCTGGATTTGCTGAAACTGTAACCTTTACTAAAGCAGTTGCCGGGGTATATAACTCAGTATTTGGAAATGCAACAGGAGCCATTAAGGTTCTTGGTGGTATCCTTCAACAAGGAGACTACACTAACTACCTAAGAGGAGCAACAACAATTTATGGAGCAACAACCTTAGCAAATACTCTTGCAGTTAATGGCTCAAGTTTGTCAACAACGTCAGAAGCATTTACTCTTTTAAATACTCCAACAACAGTTAATTTTGCTAGCGCTGGAAAAAGTATCATTATAGGAGCGATCGATGCTGGTAATGTTTCAATCAGAAATATAAGTGATTCAATTTCAGCTTCTAGTGGAGCTTTAACAATTGCTGGTGGTGTTGGGATTGCCAAAAAATTATATGTAGGTGGTAATACATCTATAACAGGAACATTAGGTGTTAGTGGACTAGCTACAGTCGGATCGCTTACTTCTAATGGAGCAATACAAATAAATAACACTTTAACAGTTGCTGCATTTGCTACAACATTAGGTGGGACATTAACTGTTACTGAAGCTACACAATTAAATAACACTCTAGGAGTAACTGGAGTAGCATCATTTACAAATCTTGTCGATGGAACAAGTACAACAGGCGCTATTAAAGTAACTGGTGGTATCGGACAATCTGGAGCTTATAAAAACTATTTTGCTGGTGCAACAACTATCGCTAATGCAACTGGCTCAACATCTAAAACAACTGGTGCTTTAATAGTAACTGGTGGTGTTGGAATTAACGAAAAATTATACATAGGTTCTACTTTAAATGTAGCTGGAGCTAGCACATTAGCTGCATTAAGTGCGACAACTGGTTCTTTTTCATCAACATTAGGTGTCACTGGAATTTCAACTCTAACAGGATTATTGAATGCTAATGGTGGAATTGCAGTAGCTACTAACAAATTTACAGTAAGCGCTCTAGGAGCTGTTTATAATGATAGTACTTTACATAGTAAAGGAACATTCACAGTAAATACTAATAAATTCTCAGTAGACGCAACAACTGGTAATACTCTAGTTGCTGGAACATTAGGTGTCACTGGAGCTAGCACATTAGCTGCATTAAGTGCGACAACTGGTTCTTTTTCATCAACATTAGGAGTAACTGGTCTAATAACATTCTATGCTGGACTAAATGGAGATAATTTTACAGTTGCAGATACAACTGGTAACACTGGAATTGGTGGAACTTTAAGAGTTGATGGATTAACAACATTAACAACTGGTGGGTTGCAATCTAGTGTAGCAAATAGTTCAGGTGCTGTAGGATTTACATTAAATACTCCAAGTTATACAACCATAGGTGCTAAATTAATGTCTGTTAGAAATAATAGTACTGAAAAGTTTTCTATTGATAAAGATGGAAATGTTGATATTAAAGGTAACTTAACAGTCCAAGGGGATAATTTAACTTTAAATGTTGGAAACATGTATATTGAAGATAAAGAGATAGAACTAGCTAAAATTGATATTCCTACTGATTTAAATGCTGATGGTGGTGGGATTAGACTTAAAGGAACAACTGATAAAACAATTAGTTGGACAAACAGTGATGACAAATGGCATTTTAATAAAGGTATTGTTATCGATGAAGCAAGTACTTTCGTTAGTGATTTAGTGTTAGAAAATGTTAATATAAATCAAGCATTTACAATTAATGGCGGCGATGTCATTACAACAGGAACATTAACTGCTGGTAATTCAATTATTGATGGTCTTACTGTTACTGGTGCGACATTAATCAATGGGACATTAACTGTTGGTAGCATAGGAACTCCTAAGGATGTAACCTTAACTGGAACTCTTGAAAGTGCAGAAACTGTTATTGATGGTCTATTAGCAATTACTGGAGATTTTAATGTTACTGGTTCATTCAATCTTGAAAATGCTGGTGGAACTACATTTGATATAAATACTACACTTTTAACCAATGGAGTCTTTACTTCTAAGGCTGTTGACACAGTATCATCAACAACAGGATTCATATTTAATATGGAGACAGAATTAACGAATGATGATTCAAATGTTTTAGTAGTAAATAATGGAGCTACTAATATTTTAACAGCTAAAAAAGATGGATTAATTAGTTTTGATCACTTTGAAATTAACAGTAATTATGATGTGAGTGATTATATTAGAACTGGTTGGAATGAAACAACAGGTAATCAAATACTTAGAGTTCCTGAATTGGTTATTGATGGTGGAACTTTAATTGAAGGAACTACTGAATTTGCCAAAGTTGTTGCTAAAGTATCTATTGCTAGTGATGTGGCTTTAGAAGTTATAGGAGCAGAAACAACAGCTCTAACAATTGATGGATTAGGAAATTTATCAACAAAAGGTAAATTTATATATACAGATGGCATAGATGTAAGTGAGTTTACATTTGATACCTCAACAAACCGTTGGGGAATTAATACTAACTCCGGCGGAAATGCTGAATTAATTTTAGCAGGAGACACAATAGTTGGAGGCACATACTAATATGTGCCTTTTTAGGAAGGAGAGATAATTATGGCTGATAAAATTTTGCCTATCGTTTTAAAAACAGGTAGTGCAGCACCAGTCGCTGGAACTAATCTTAGAGAAGGTGAACCAGTATATAGTAAGGATTTAGATCAATTATTTATTGGTAATGGAACTGGGGTTACACCAACTGCTGTTCAAATGCAAGGTCAAACGCTAGATGCTAAAATAGGTAGTGTTGAAAATGCTTCTCTTTTTACAACTGTTAATGGTGTTATAACTTCAGGAACTCTTCCAATAGCTGCAGGTGGTACTGGTATTACAACTGCACCAACAGCAGGCTCTTTACTAATTGGTAAATCAAATGAAACATATGTAAAAGCAAATTTAACTGACGGAACAGGAATGACTATTACTGAGGGTGATGGTACAATTACTATTGCTCATAATACTTTTAATGGAACGCAAACTACTGAAACAGAAACTGTTAGTGCTGGAAATAGCAACTTTACTGCTTTTAATGTAATTAATAGTGTGACTTTAAGTAATGGACATATAAGTGCATATACGACTGACACGGTAACAATTGCAACACCAACATTAGAAAATGTTACTGCAAAAGGTGCAACTTCTACATCATCTTTATCAATGGCTAACTTAACATTAACAGGTGCTGATAGTTCTGCATATCTTAAAGGACCAGCTACAATCGTAATTGACCCATTTGGTCATGGAGATATAACTGGCGAAGTTGTAATTGCAGGTAACTTAACAGTTCAAGGTTTAACAACAACAGTTGAATCTTCAACAATAGTAACAAATGAAAAAAACATTCAATTAGCAACAGTAGAGGCTAAATCTGTTACTGGTAGTATTTCTGGAACAACAGTAATATTAACAGTTGGAGATACTAGTAATTTAAATATTGGGCAAACAGTCACAGGGACAAGTGTGACTGCTGGAACATATATCACAGGAATTATTGATAATGATCAATTTAGCGTAAATAACTCAATGACATTATCATCTAGAACACTAACAATTGGTGGAGCTTCTGATATCACTGCAAAAGGTGCAGGGGTTACTATCAAAGGTGGAACTGACAAACAATTATATTGGGATCAAGTTACATCAAGAGGTGTCACAAACTTAACAGGATTTAGATTTAATGACAATATCGAAATATTAGCTGGAAGTAAATTATATGCAGATGGCGCAATATTTAGTGGAGATTCTACAGTTGGATCTATTAACAAATTAACATTAACTCAACCAGCAAATGGATCAACTCTAACAATTGCAGATGGAAAAACATTAACAATTAATGATAACTCCACAATTGGAAGCCTAACAAATGGGCATGTGCTATATGCAAGTGCTAATGACACAATATCATCTGAAGCTATTTTAAGTTATACAAGAGGTGGAACTTCTCAGTCTTCATGGACTAAGGGTGATTTAATGTACGCAAGTGCAACAAATGCTTTAAGTAAACTTGGAGTAGGAACTGATGGCCAATGGTTAAAATTAGTAAGCGGATTACCATCATGGCAATCTGAAACAACTTTAAGTAAAGCTACCGACTCAGGTTCTGGAACTATTGTAACAGATGTTGCAGTAAGTGGACATCAAATAACATTGACAAAAGTTGCCGAGACTTCTTTAAGTAAAGCCACAAATGCAGCAGGTTCTGGTACAACATTTGTAACAGATGTTACAGTTTCTGGACATCAAATAACATTATCAACAGCAGCTGAATCGGCAATTTCTATTGCTGACGTTGGAACTGGTGAATATATTAGTGATGTTACTAATACAGGACATGCAATAACATTATCAAGAGCGACATTACCAACAACATTAAAAAATCCAACAAATTTAATCATCAAATCAGATAGCGGAACTACAGAATCTACTAATTTATATACGTATGATGGTTCAACAGCTAAAACTTTAAATTTATTATCAGGAACTAATGTTACATTAACAGAAGCAAATGTAGCAGCTAATAGCGGAAGTATAACATTCAGTTCTCCATCATTGAGTAAAGTTGATGATGCAACTGGTGATTATATGACTGATATTACTGTTGCTGGTCATGCGATTACAGAAGTTAAAGAGTCATTTGCAGCATTAACAATATCAACTGGCTTATCTGGAACGTCTTATAGACCAAATGCGACTACAACTATTAATTTAACAGAAATAACTCCAGGCACAGCTGAAGCTACACAAGGTGCTTTATGGTATCATGGTATAACTGCTGAAGCTGGTAAGTTTGATGGTTCAACAACTGCTCCATCAGGAACAACTCGATTAAATTATGGTGGTTATTTAGCAGCTACTAAACTTTATAGTGCAAATATCTCAACTTATAGCACTACTGACTTATTATTAAACACTAACTCTGGAACTAACTCTGGAAGTATCACAATATTTGATGGAGCTAATGGAAAAATTGACATAACAACTAATGGAACTGGTATTATTGATATTAATGGTTCATTAGATCATGACGGAACTTTCAACTCAGCAACAACAAATGCAGTTATATCAACTGCAAGTGGAGAAATTGATTTAACGGCAACACTAATTGATATTAATGGAGCTGTTGATATAAGCGGTGCAACTACACTAAGCGGTCTACCTACTGCTGGTTTTGTCAAAACTGATGCTACTGGATTACTAAGTGTAGACACAACTACATATGTGACTACATCAGACACAATTCCAACAGATAAGGGTGGTACAAATTTAACATCATTTACATCTGGCGGTGCACTTTATGCCTCATCTACATCAACTCTTACAACAGGAACACTTCCTATTGAATCTGGTGGTACAGGTCAAACAACATTAGCTCTAGCAAGAAATGCTATGGGTTTAGGAAATACAACAAGCTATCTTCCAGTAGCTAATGGTGGTACAGGATCTGGTACAGCTGCCAATGCAAGAGATGCATTTTCAGTTAGTGGTGTATATACATCCGCTGATGGTGGTATTACTAAAACAAGACAAACATCTGTAAACTTTGACTTTAATTCAACAACAGGAGAATTAACAATAACAACTACTCAATAACTTATAATAAAGGAGTGATAATATGGCAAAAAATAAATCAAATCAAGAGAAAACAATAAAAACAGAGATGCAGATGATGAAATCTGACTTATGGACAATTGATAGCATGTCTCTTTACTCTAATTATCTAGGCCAGGTGATTTTACCTAATGGGCTGATTTTAGATGAATATAGAGATTACTTTGAAAATTTATTAGAAACAATTGAACTTGATGAGAGATATTATTACTCTCCAACTTTATTTGCGGAGGATTATTATGGAACTCCTGATCTAGATTTTCTAGTACTTTATTTTGCTAAGATGAAATCATTATTTGAATTTAATACAGAGACTATAAGTGTTTTGCCAAATTCATCATTAGTCGATATTAATAAATTAATAGTGAATTGTAAAGATGATGTAACGAGTTCTAGAAATAGTCCAGATGTATACGAAAAATTTGATGACATTAAGCCTACAAGCAAATCTTATTTATCATATACTACAGAAACACCAGAAATATAAAAAAAAAAGAATACCCTTTGGTATTCTTTATTCTTTATTTTTCCATGCTTCTAATGTCATTTTTTCTACAGTTGCAAAGATTCTTCTTTCAAATTCATCTAAAGTAGTGCTATGAATTTTATTCACTGGATGTTTAGGATCTGTTTTATCAACAGGTGGGTTAGCATTTTCAATTTCTTTACCTTTTGCAATATATTCTAAAGTAAGAGCATCTGCTTCTTCCTCTGAGTATTTGCCAGCTTTCAAATCCATTAGAAATTGTAGAACATCACCAGTCTGGTGTAAAGCTTCCTTAAATTTCTTGCCATCGCTGATTGCCTTCATAAAATAATATAACCTAACAATGTGGTGTAATTGTTTTGGATCGTAACCATATTTTTCAATTTTATCAACAATAGTTGGATATGGATGTTTTAATACTGCTTGCTTTTGTAACATCATTCCATATGCTGCTTTTATCAACAGAGGAATTCTTTCAGCAACAAGGTCATCTGCCATTTCCATAAATGTATTCGGTTCAATAATTGCGTAATCAGAAAATAACAACTCCATATAAGATGGATTTGCTTTTTTTATTAGTTCTGCAAATAGCCGGATATCTTTAACATCGACTAAGCCATAAGGAGTTGTTAATGTCGTAGAATAAGGCCTACTGTAATACATATCACTAAAACTTGGAACGATAAATGCTTTACAGTCAATATCGCTCATATATTCCTCTGTATATTTGGCAAGACCATAGTTCTGGCTACCCTGCAATATAACTGCTATAACCATATGACCATTATTTTCGATTTGTTCTTTTACCTTTTGTAAGGCTTCCATAATTTGTTCTCTAGTCATAATTGATGACTCCTTTTATTTTTTAATTAAATTTTAACTTTTTAAATTAAAATCTATTGCATTTCTATAAAGAGCCTTATACCGTCATGATATATTTCCGGATGTTCCTCTAATAATCTCTTTATTTTTTTCTTTGTAGAAATAGTTTGTTCAGGATACAATTCAATTAATTCTTGCTCAGTTATTAATTGATAAACAACACGGTTAACTATTCCTAGTTTATTTTTAAAATCATTTTTAAATGACTCTGAAACATCTGGATAATTAGTAAATATCTTCGAAAAAGCTAAATGTTTGCTATATTTTCTTAATTGTTTTTCAGTAAATATTTTTAGCTCAGAAAATCTAGTCCAATCTATTGGATACAATTCTACAAATTCATCAATATATTCAGATTTTATGTTATTAAATATAGTTTCATTTATAAGAAGAGATCTTCCTGCAATATGTCTGTTTTCAGCTTCAGTATTTTTTCTGTGTTCTTTAGCTGTAAGTTTAAATACCCTTTTATACTCTTCCTCCGCATAATCAAAAAATTCCTCTTTTTCCATAATCTATCCTCCTTTTATTCCAGTTCTAATAATAATCTTGCTCCATCAGATATATTTTTGTCAATAAGCTCTAAAAAAGCCTCAAGTTCATTCTTTCCTTCAGATAAATACCCTAAGAGTATAAAATTTCCTCTTTTTGCTTTAAATAATTTATATAGATAAAGAATCTCATAATCACCTAAATCACAAAATTTAAGAATATACGTATAAACTCTATAATATCTACTAAATTTATATTTGCAATCGATAGGAACTCTTTCTAATGTCCCGTCAAGATAAAATTCTAAGTCTACACGTTCCTCATTTAATTTTGCTAATAATACTCCATTACTAGATAAAATATTAACTGACGAATTCAAGCTTTCCATATTATTACTAATTCCAAAGTTATTATAATCTATATTATAACGAACATCTTTAAGATATTCATTATAATATGCTATAAATTTCTCATTAAGACCATATTTAATAATCTCTTGAAATTTTTCTTGAATAGAATCTCTTTGGTTTTCAAAACAATCTAATTGATTTAACATAAAGGCCTCCTTCTATCAAGACATGCGAAGTAATAATATTGCGGAATCAGCATATTTTGATTTTGTATTTTTTATAATATCTATAAGAATTTCTATCGCTTTATTCTTAATTTCTTTCTTATCTTGAGTAAGTATTGATAAACTAAACATTCCAAAATTTACAAACTTCCAGATATCTTCTGAGAAGGTATTTATTATTTCAAGTCCATAATGCTGAATTTCTTCTTCTTCTTCTTCATTCAAAAAACATGCTTCTGCTATATCAACTAAATTAAAATGATTTATTAAGATGGAAGTATAACTTTTTTTAAGCAAAGTAATTTCTTTAATACCCATAATAAACGGTTCTGATATTACAGGATCAAGCCAATCGCTATCTTTGACAAAAAATGCCTTATATGAGCTTCTACTTTCAATAAAATTTTGTTGTTTTTTATTAATAAATGGCGCACCAACAAATCTATTTGGTAAAATTCTTTTTATTTTCATATCGCTACCACTACCAATCCTATGGTTGTCATAACTATTGTAAATATAGTAATTATTTTTAGCATATTTTTTGTATTTTTCTCTTTTTTAAGATCTCCATAAGCTTTTGTCCATTGGCTAAAGCTTATAGCAAAGACTATCATATTTATTACTTGAATAAATATTAATATTATTAAAATCAGTATTAATATTTCTTTAACGGTCGCCATCATAATCCCTCTTATTTTTGTACATTAGATCATTCATTACAACATAGGTTCTGAGTCTGTCTGATGCTAACCAAGGATTTGTCCAAGGATTTTTTTCCGTATTTATTATATTAAACTCAAGCACATCTGAATATTCAAAGAATAAGTCTTCTGTTATTTTTAGTGTAGCAACTGCTGATGCTATTTTTCTTACATTTATATGTGTATCTGCATTCTTTATTTCTTTTTTTGCAAAATCTAGAATATATTTAATAAATTCTTCAGTAGCATTAAAAGCTGGTGAATCATGCGCTATAAAATAAGACATAACTGACAATATTGAATTCTTTTCATTTCTGCTTTTAATTTTTGGATATATCTCATCCAAAATTAAATATATAGCTTCTTCTGTATTTTTAATATATTCAGGATTAGAATTTATCTCTGTTGTAAATTTTCTGAAATTAACGATCATCTCAGAGAAATCAAATTTTTCTGGGTATTTACGCATCAAGTCTAATCCATATCTAATTGAATAAGCTCTTGCTTTTAGCGATAGTAGTCTTTTTTCATCAAAAGGACGTGGATCGATATCAGAAGGATCCACAGTTAAAGAAGCATCTTTTAATTTTATTTCGCTGTTTTCTGCAAAAAGGTCGTTACCTGTCAATACGTCAAATAGTAAATCATCTAAATTTTTATTATCTGGAAACATATAAATTCCTCCTTCTTAGTAATTTTTATTGCATTTCAAGCCAAAGCCGTAATGCATCATCAATATTTTTATTTAATAATACAATTTTTGGATTAATTGCTAGGCGTTCAATATACTTAGAAAAATTCATATCTAACGACTCTGTAAAAGCTATCATTCCCATGATAGAACCCCACTTTTCTCCGCATTCTATTCCTACTAAATCTAAATCTGCTCCATCATTTATATATTGAATCAGATCATTTTTAGATATATTAATCCAGTCATGAGCAATACTGTCATATTTATAAAATAGAAGAACTTCATCAAAAGGATTCTTTTTTTCATATAACATGATTTCAACCAACTCTAGGAATATTGTTTTTATTTCCATATCTTCTTTGTTAATAAATTTTAGCGCCATTTCTCTATAAATGTTTTCATATTCCATGATTAATTCCTCCTCAATCCCAGTATAAAACCTCTAAGATACTATGTAGCTCTTCTTTTTTTTCTTTTAGCATCTCAAACTCTTCATCAGATGTTAAATAAACAGCAGAATTAAATGATTCCAAAAATATTGCTATATCAGATCTAACAGCTTCTACTCGTTCAGAAGATTCTTGAATTACAAGAATATTTGTCTGAGTAAGTTTGTTACTGTTTAATAGAGATTTTAGCTTGTCCACTATTACCTCCATTGTAAAATCCAGCTCTTTTATAATATTTAAGACATTCCCCATATTTAGGTTAAGTTCTGCAAGGCCTATTATAATTTCTTCAGATTCTTTTAACTGTTTTTTAGCATTCTGTATCTTAGAAAATCTATGTACTCGTTGAATTTCTCTTATTAGAGCATATATAATTATAATTAAAGCTGTTAAAAATATTAGTATATTCTTCGTCATATTAAACCTCCTATTTTCTATGATTCTTAATTTTATAATATATATTTATTAAAAAAGAGAAACCTTTTGGTTTCTCTTTATATTTTTATTGAATAGTTCTTCGTCCAGCAGTTTTTTGACCATTAGTTGAAACTTTGTCTCTAACTAAATCATCCATAGTTAATACTGAAACTGACTTAGCTAAGTTGACATCTTCAATCAATGACATATCATTTGCATCTTTAAATCTATGTTTAAAAGAACGAACTGTTGGATTTTTGCCACGAGCAGCGATTAATTTGAAAACTAAATATCTGTCTGTGTATTCCAATTCATCTCTTTCATTCATTTGTTGATTTTGAGTTCTACCAAGAATAAATGCATAGTCAACGTTTTGAATTAAGTCAATTGATTCACCAACATTACTAGCTCCCATTCTTTCTACAGCTGAAACTTGCCCTTCCATAGTTGCAGATGCTTCAAATTCTCTAAATGCTTCACGGTTCCATTTATCTTCAATTAAGTTCGTTAATCTTAACCCGCTTTCGCTGCTGCATATTTCTATGCAGATGAGACTATATCTTCACCCTCAACCTTACTTGCTAGGGGCTTTCTATTTTGACTCACTTGAGTCTACTCCCGTAAGGGATAGTCGTTGAACACCATTAAAAAATTTTTCTAAAATACTTTCTACGGCTTCATAATCTTTATAATGTACTCTTAAAAGATTTATATTATTTTTAGTACAATAATCATCTTTTATTTTATCTCTACTCTGAATATTCAGCAAAGAATCTTTGTCTGTCTTACTGACAAACTTAAAACTCTCTTCAAAATGTTGAATTCCGTCATATTCAATTAAGTAAATTTTGTTATCAATGAAAATTGCAAAATCAAAAGGCAGTGGTCTTTGGTTCCTACAGTCAACAAATCTAAAATTTTGTTCGAATTTTAAATCATTAACTTGCAACCAAGTTTTTATTTTTTCTTCACCTTTTGATATCCTACAAATTGGGCATCTCTGATCCAAGTTAACAAAAAATCGATATTTCATTTCAAATACGTTTCCACATTCTAAATGTTTTATTCTTAATTTAATGTTACTGGTAATATATTCAGATACCAATTCATATTTTCCATTTGAAACTTTTGATATTTCCTTCTTTACATCGTCTGTGTTCTTTCTTCTTGATAACCCAAGCTCTTTGTATGAGCAATGACGACATCTAATTCCGGATAAAAAATGTGTTGGTGTTAATGAAAGAATATTTCCACATTTCTCATGTTTAATCTCAACATGGGTATGGGCATTTATATATTCAGATATAAGTGTATACTCGTCACCGACTAAATCAAAAATCTCTTTTTTAAAATCTTCCGTAGTCTTCTTTTTATTATTTTTTCCCATAATTTATTCCTCCTCTGCTTCACGCTTTAGGTGTATAAATTATTGTTTAAATAATCTTTAATTTTTTAATAATGCTGCTGATTGCCCAATCCTTAACATTGTCACACTTTGGTAATTAAGGCTCTAAGGGGTTTCCAGCAATTAAGAAAGTTCATGCTATTATCTTTTGATATAGCCAACCAAATTTTTAGCTGCATTGCCGTGAGTATAGGAATTTCTCTTTCTTTTGCAATTGATGAAAATTCATCAGAAACAATTGAAAGTTCAAATCTAATTTCTTTATGATTAACTGTTGAACGAATACGTTTAATATAATCCTGAACTAAGAAAACACACTCTTTACCATCTTTCTCAAGATCGTCAAGCATAGCGCTCATGTCAGCAGTGTTAATAGATTTTGTAGATCTATGCCAGATTACTAATTCAGGCATATCTGGTTTATTAGGTGTAAAAATCTTAGCTTCTTCTAACATTCTTGCAGCTACAGCTGGTTCATAACTAGACATTTCGCTGTCATTACCAAAGCAATGTGACCAAATACGTTTGATTGTTTCGTCAATTGAGTTTTCCATTGTAAGGTAAACTACAACTGGTTTCAGACCTGGTTTGCGTGTTGTAAATGAATTATATTTTAGCGCCCAGAGAGCACTGTTTAATAAGAAACCTGATTTCCCATTTTAATTTGTATTCGATTGAAGTCGTTAATTTCAATCCGCTTTTGCTGCTCATAGTTTCCTATGAGATTAGACTATATCACCATCTCTAGGGAGATGCTCTGCATTTCCACTCACTTGAGTGTACTTCCTTTCGGAATAGTCGTTGAACTTTTTCTCTAAAATTTTTTCAATATTATCAATTTCTTTATAAGATATTCGCAATAGATCTATATTATTCTTTTTGCAAAATTCGTTTTTCATTTCATCATTTTTCTTTTGGCTTTCGAACTTTTTAACATGTTCTTCTTTTAAGCTGTAAGGTTCATAATGAAATCTTCCATCGAATTCCACAAGGAAAAATTCTTTCTCATTTAAAAATATTTTAAAATCAAAAGTCATCCTATTGCTCAATTTCTGAATCTTTGCATGTTGAACATACTTTTTGTTAGATTTTTTTAAATAATCTTCAATCCTGTTCTCTCCATTTGAAGTAGAACAAACAGGGCATCTATTTCCCTTTATTAGAAAATTATTAGGCCTCATCTCAAAAGTATTACCGCAAGTTTTATGTTTCATTAATACTGGTGTATGTGTATTTTCGTACTTTGATAGCACTTCATATTCATCACCTAATAATGATTCAGAAACCATCTTTTTAAACTCCTCAGTTGTATAAGACCAACTCATTTGATTAGCACAGTATTTACAACGATTCCCTCTATTGAGAAAACCATCTGCACTCATTTCAAATTCATTGCCACAACTTGTGTGAAGAATTTTAAGTTTTTTCTTATTATTAAAATATTCATTTGATAATATTTGATACTCATTTCCAACTAGATCATTGAATTCTTTTTTTATTTGATCTAATGTTTTTCTTGTTGGCATAATATCACATCCTTTCGCTATAATTAATTGTTAGCAAAAGGTTGGAATAATTTTAGAGAACTTAGCTGCTGATTGTCTTCGGCATTACCCGGTCAGAGTTTCCAGCAGTTAACAGAGTTTTCGATACGCATCACTGCGTAAAGGGGCAGAAATAAGTTTACCCTTTAGCAAGTCCTAAAGCTAGATACACGCGGCTTTTTTCATAGCCGCCATTAAATGCTTCATTAAGCATTCTAATCCCTGTCTTTACTTTTGCACTTGGATTTCTATCTTCTTTAATGATTTTGCTCAAAACATTAATAAAACTGTCGCTACCTAAACTGACATCTTGCTTAGCATCTTCAATACTTTCTGTAGCTCCTCGGAGTTTCTTACTAAGGCCATCTACATGCTCAGCAAAATCTTGCATAAATGCTGAGAAATCTTCATAATTTTCAGTTTGAAAATTTGTTAAAAAGTCTGATAATTGAGTTGAATCTTTTCCAATAATACTAAACTTTAATTGTTCTGAAATAAGCTTATCAAGATTTTCTAGTTCTTTTTCATCTATAGGAACATCAAAAAGTTTATTCATAATTTCAGTTGTATCGTTCTCGTATTTTCCACTTAAATCTAAGAAAGTTAAAATGGAATCTTTCTCTACGATACTTTTATCAATTATGATACTTGAAATCTTTTTGACCAAATAGACTCTTAATTCTTTATCCCAATCATTTTTATAAGATTCTTCGATAAATATATCGAATAATCTTGAAATGTTGTGTGCGAATTTTTTGTTGCTTCCGTTATTAAGCAATGCGACAATAATTCTATCTAATTGAGAAATATTAAACCGCATTGTAATTTTTTCTTTATAATCTTTTGCCATATTCTCACTCGCCTTTTTATTTTACTCTACTGACATAAATGGACAATAAATGTAAAGTGTTGATGTTCTTATGATATTTCCGTCTGACCATGATACTTTTTCAATTAGCGAAACAACAAACATCTCTGGATTAATTGTTGTTGAATGGTCATTATCAATTCTAGTTACTTCTTCTAGTACATTTTTCTTTTCATCATAGATAGTAACAAACTCGCTTAACGAGTATTCTACCTCTCCATAAAAAGTAAATACATTGTTGCTTGAACCTATTGATGGTTTATCAAGATAAATTTCTACATTATTTTCTAATGTTAGATCCTCTTCAAAAATATCTGCATCTTCTTTGAAATAGATTTCTACATTTTCTATAGAATCAGTTTCAGTAAAAACATCTTCAATAGCGTTATGAACATCTGTAGGGAGATCAATATCGCTCTCCCTAAAGACATCAATAGTCATCTCAAGTTTTGTCTTTTCTTTCATATTAAATCACTCCTTAAGACGTTGGGATTAACAATTCGTTAATTTTCTCCAACGTTACTTCTTCTTCCATCTCTTCTTTAGCAAACTTCTTAATGGTTTCATTAATTGGCAGCTCACGGTTTAAGATGTATTTGTATTTTTCATAAATTGCTGGTTCTGAATTTTCTTTTAATAATGCTTTTCTGCTTCTAATTTCTACCTTAACTTTTGAATTTTCAGATAATGATTCCTTAAGAATCTTAATCTTTTCTTCAGTAAGCCCTGATAAATCAAGTCTAACATTATCAAAAGCATCTATCGCTATATGGATAACTTCTGAAATATGCTCTAATGTAAGTGTTTTTAAATCTTCATCAGGAAACAGATCTTTCATAGTTATTGCTTCATAAGATGGAGCCATTGTGTTATTCACAAATTCAACTTTATACTTTTTAGTATCAGTGTCATATTCCCAAATTATAAATCCTTTTTCAGATCTTTCTACATAATTCCAACGAGTGAAACTTCCTGAATAGAAAATTTTTTGGCCATATTGGTTTCGTCCATGTATATGTCCGAATGAAATAAAACCATTCTTAACAGCTTCTTTCCATTCTGCATATATAAATATAGGCGCAGAAAGTGTAGATGTTTGATTGCCATGCTCTATTTGATTATCAAATGCAACAAAGTCCCAAGTTCCATGTCCGTTAATCATGCTATATTCTTTGCTTTTATATGGTTTATAATATTCTTCAGCATCCTCAGGATACTCTTCTGGAATATATAAGATATCTAACCCAAGCATCGATTCTTCAGAAACTTCTTGAATAAATTTTAGATCTAAATCTGAATCATTCAGATAATGTTGAAATAGTGTAGATGTTTGATTTAAATCATGAGAGCGTGTTCCTTGGAGCACTCTTAATATTATGTTTTTTTCTTTGCAAATATCAACAAGTTCGCTAAAGAATGTTACAGCATAAAATATAGCAGGCTCTGATGCTGTTAATTTTCTATCAAAATAATCCCCATTTATATTAAGAATCTGAATGTCATTATTGTTTAAATAGTTTTTAACTTGGATCAATTCTTCATACATTCTTTCTGTATCTCTATGACCAAAGTGTAAATCTTGGATGTTAACGCCTTTAATTAATGGCATTTTCATTCCTCCTCTTTTTTGTGTATATAATATATAGTTTCGAAAAAACTACTATTTTACATCTTAATTTTTAATTTAAAATTTTATGATAAAGCAAGTAAAAGTGCAAGCCTTGAATCTAATAATTTATATAAAGATTCTTTTTTAATCATTTTTAATACTAATATAGGATCATTTATTATACTAATGATACTTTGTATTTTTTCCAAAAGCTCTTCTTCATTTAATTCGATATTCCTTATTATAAAAGCATCTGAAATTTTATAATCTAAACTCGATATTTCAGAAAGAGTCAGATCAAAAGTTTTTATAGCTATTTCTTGAGAATATGTATCTTTGATATTTAAAAATAATAAATCTTCTTTTAAAAATTTTTTTTCTTTTAATAATGTTGCAAATGAATTTAGAGTTATACCAAAGTCTTTCATTAAAGAAAGCAACTCTGTTCTGTCAAGAGTTGATGACAGAGAATATGGAATTGCTAGATTCATAAAATCAAATTTATGGTTAATAAAAAATTCCTTTTTAAAGATACCAGACTTAGGATAATTCTTAGCTATTTCATATAAAGATATCATATCTTTATATGCTATATACAAATTATTTGAAAAAGTTTCTTTAAGATAATTAGAAAACTCAATCTTAAAAATATCTTCATACTTTGTTCCTAACGAATACATTTCATCGTATTCTTTTAAAATTTGGAAAATTTTGCGGTATAGTTTTTGAATTTCTTTATCTTCAAGTAAAGATCTTCTTTGGGAACCATTATTATACTTAAAATATCTAATATCAAAATTCGCATTTTCAGGCTTAACCTTTTTTTCAGTA
>Ga0172378_10000741_pt1 | contig 29272 bp, 31 predicted proteins | sample GrowelOW332metaG_FD_119755 | JGI IMG/M metagenome (GOLD analysis project Ga0172378, IMG submission 119755) | Groundwater microbial communities from an aquifer near a municipal landfill in Southern Ontario, Canada - Pumphouse #3_1 metaG | ecosystem: Environmental > Aquatic > Deep subsurface >...
ATTATGGCTGACAACAAGGATATGTCTGCTATCGACTGTATAACAGAGTCCCGTAGAATTATGGACGGTAACAAATGGAGATTATTCTGCTTAAATTTCAGTTTCATAGGTTGGGCAATTTTGGCTAGTCTTACATTTGGAATCGGTTATTTGTGGTTAATTCCTTATATTCAAGCCAGTAATGCTAATTTCTATGAATCAATCAAAAATAAACCAGCAGTTAGTAATTAGTTTATAAATAAAATAAAAAAACCGCAGTGTTTACTGTGGTTTTTATTTTAAATTATGTTAATTCATATTTTGTGTAACATCGTGCTCTACAAAACCGATTTGCCCCTTACCAAGTACTGCTGAAATAACGAGCCAAATAGTACTTAGCAAAACTAAACAGTACACAATAATACTACCTATTGTTTGCCCAGTACCAAATATTGCACTGACAATGTTAAAATTAAAAATACCGACAAGTCCCCAGTTTATGCCACCGATTAAGACAAACAAAGCGGAAATACAATTTAGTATCATCATTACCATAAAATTCACCTCCAAATATACTTTACCCCGAATTTAGCAAATTAATTCATAAACTTGACTTTTGTCCAAATTAAGACTATAATATGTCAAATTTTATAGTAATAAATCAGCATATATTTTAGGAGGAGTAAAATAATGGAAAAAAATATTAGAACTTATTTTTATACAATTTATATTGTTTATCTTGTTTTGGGCATCTTAGGTATTTTAGAAGGCGTACTTTGTTTTGCAGGTATTCCTCTTCTTAATTCAATAGTACTTATTCCAGGCTATAATGCTATGTTTTTTGTTACAGGCATATGTACCATTATAATTTCAATATTTATGATAGTCGGTGCGAACAAAATGAAAGAAGCAATGGACTTTGATGATACTACTCTATTGAATAGCCACGATGCTCTACTTGGTTGGGCAATCTTTTTGGGTATAGTTACACTTATACCAGGAGTAGTTACTATAATCTTTGCTTGCATTATGAATGATAAGATATTAAAACTAGCAGATGGAAGCACAAACAATAATAATGTTCAAGATGCAACTGCAACGCCTTTTAATGAAAAAACTAATAGTAATTTCGATGCACAAAAAGAGCAATTAGAAAAATACAAAAATTTGTATGATGAAGGAATCATCACAGAAAGCGAATATGAGGCAAAAAGAAAACAAATTTTAGGTTTATAATTAAATCATAAAAAAACTACTCTAAATATTAAAGAGTAGTTTTTTTTATTATATAAATAATTTGCCCTGCAAATCTTTTGCAAATCCCTGCCCTTCTTTTCCGCAAAAATCACTACCGCCCGAAATAAGTAAGTGATTAGTTTTACAGTATTGTAACAAAGTATTAATTTGTGCATCGTTATGCCTTGGGTGGTAAACTTCTATTCCATCTACATTAAATGCTTTTGCAATCTCCAACAATTTAACAGTATCCATATTTACAGAATATCCATATGGGTGTGCTAAAAAAGTTTTTCCGCCATTTGTTTTAATAATGCTAATCGCCTCAGCAACTATTGACCACAAAAAACTCATATCCATATACAAGATGAAATCTTTATCCGTAGTAGAATATCTATAAAAATCTGAAGTATTTTTTATTTCTCGTTCAAATAATTTTGCATTATTTTCGTTTTCCATCAAATTATTGTAAATGTTTTCGTGTGCATACTCTTTGCTAGCATTCCATGGTAAAGTTTGAGATAAAACAAAGCCTTTCTCTTTACACAAGTCTACTAATTTATCCCTTATTTGCGTTTGACGCCAAGCAAGAGTGCCAAATTTGTCCTCTGCCCATTTAGCAACTGGTAATACTTCAAAATCATATCCCAAAATTTCAAAAGTAACGCCCTCAAAGCAAACATCAATTTCAATACCGCTAACAAATTTTCCGGTATAGTATTTTTTCAAGTTAATATGCTCCACTACCAAACTTGACAATGCGGAATTATGGTCGGCAATAGAAATTGTATCAAAGCCTTCTCTTTGCGCCTTTTCCAAAATCTGCTCTACTGACAAATTCCCTTCCGCCGATAAGTTGGATTTTATATGTAAATCTATCATTTCCCCTCCTTTGCTATGCCATAATTTAGCATAAATATTGTATTATGTCAAATTGTAATAACGACAACAAGACTTTTATAAACTAAATTCGAAATCACAACCGCGTTTTTTAACATAACTTACAAAATTAGGAATTGACAAATCGACTCAAAAAATGTATAATATAGAAAATTTTGAAAAGGAAAAGTATGTTTAAACCACAAGGGACACCAATTTCCGCAGATGTATATTTTAATATTTACGAGGGTTGCAACCAAGGTTGCGACTTTTGTAAATTTAATGAAACAATTTCCATACCGACGCCAAATACGCTTGATGCCTCTTTATACAAAGATAAAACTGTCTTAGTGAGTTATTCAACCGAACCTTTGCCATTTAAAGACAATTCATACACAATAAACTGCATTAAACAATTACATAACAATAATGCAAAAATCATTTTTCTTTCCCGTAGACCCACAAAAACACTAGAAATCTTAAACCAATTTAACGCACAAGATTTGATAGGCGTTTCTATAAGTGAAACTAGTAATCCAAATTTTAATGACATATTTGCAATCAAAAAATTAGCACAAAAATGTAATCAAAAAAATCTCAAAATGTGGATATCGCTAGAACCAGTCTGCACCAAAGAATTTGCAGATAATATTATCCATTTGTTTGAAGACCAAGTGGAATATATAAGAGTGGGAAAACTAGATAATGCCAAAGACGATATTCAAGAAGAATGGCAAGATATTCGTGAGCACATTCAATCAAATCATTCACAAAAAAATATTTTATTAAAGCAATAAACTTTAAAGAGAAATGCTAATATTTTCTAAAATTACTCACCTTCAATAGATTCAATTAAATAGAAATTTATATTAAGTATAAAATGTAAAAAATGTCATTTATTTGGAATTTACTCTTGACAAACGCATATAATATGACTATAATGAAATGTATCCGTTAAAAAACGGAGAGTTATATGTATATCGCGGGGTAGAGCAGTTCGGTAGCTCGTTGGGCTCATAACCCAAAGGTCGGTGGTTCAAATCCTCCCCCCGCTACCAATAAAAAGGCTTAATAGCCATAACAAAAAAACGGTCAAATACAACCGTTTTTTTTTGTTTTTAAGTATAAAAATTAAAATTTTTACCACACCACACAAAGCCTTTAAATGCGGGATTATCTGCTAAAATTGTCATATTAAATTTTTGCCCATAAAATAAATGATGACCTTTGGGTTATTTGCAATCTGCTTGACCAAAAACCTCAATAAAGTTTTACGAAAAAAACTTCAAAAACTGCCCAAGTCAAGCATCATGTCAAGCATTTGTCAACAAAAAGTGCAAAAACACCCCGACCGCCTGCCGTTTTGTTCCGTCCATTGCCGTTCAAAATTTCCCAGTTTTCTGCAAAATTAACACATACCACAAATTCCCATAATCCATTTCCATAAATTTTTCATAAGCACCCCATATAGTATTATAACATAGCCTTTTATAAAAATATAGTTTTTGTGTCAAAAATTTCACATCTCCATATCCTGTTTCTTCTTTTGCCATTCTAAAAATTCCGCATATTCTGTTTCATCAATTTCAACCCTTTTTTCTTTCTCAATTTTCAATTGTGTTTCATCAATTTCAAATTTAGATTTTGACTCTTTTTTATCATTTGATTCAACTGCACTTTTATTATTTAATCCGTTTTTATCTGTATTAATTAACTTACTATCTTTATCTAATAAATTTTGTTCTTCATTTTCTTTTATCCTATCAGTTTTATCATCAGCCAGCAAGTTTGAAATTGTTTCCGCGCTTTGCAATTTACTTGTATATTCCAAATGCGTATAAATATTTGCGGTGGTGTTGAAATTTGCGTGTCCCAGCCATTCTTGGACCTGCTTGATACTGATTCCGTTAGCCACCAGCAAACTCGCACACGAGTGCCTTAAATCGTGAAAGCGGATATGTTTCAGCCCGTTATTTTTCAGGAACAAACTAAAACGGGTACTTAGATTATCACTCCTTAACAAATGCCCCACCTCATCAATCATTATGTAGTCTGCATTTTCCCACTGAAAAACACTTTTAAAGGTCTTTTTATTTTGCTCTTGTTTGGCCTTTTCTTTTAAAAACAAATCTTCAATAAAAGGCACAAGTGGTAAAGTCCGAACACTCGCTTCCGTTTTAAGGTCATCAGATTTTATTACTTCCCCATAGATAAAAATTACTTTATGTTTTATCTGAATAATCTTCTTTTTAAAATCTATTGCGTCCCATTTCAGCCCCAAAACTTCACTTTTCCTTAGTCCATAATAGGCCGCAACTTTCACAGGCAATTCATATCTGGTCCCCTCAATTTTTTCAAACAATTCTTTTAATTCTTCCTGATTGTATATAGTAGCCTTAAAATGACTCCGTTTGAAAGGCGCTATATCATCACAGGGATTTGTATCAATCAATTTTCTTTTAAACGCATTCCTTAATGCGGGTCGAATTATCTCGTGATACTTTTTAACTGATATATCTTTCAGCCCCTCTTTTCTAAGACTATTATAAAAATTTTCAATCATATAAGTATTAACATCTTTCAATAATGTCTTTTTGAAAAATCTTTCAATTTTCCCCAAATAATATAAATAATAACGCACTGTTGCCCGTTCCAAGGTTGTCTTTTTTGTTTCAATGTATTGTCTCATAATATCCATAAATGTAAGATTTTTATTCCCGTATTTTAAAATATTTGTAGCATCTTTTTCTTCCGCCTCAACATACTTGGCTACTTCCGACTCCATTATTTTTTCCGCACGCTTTTTATTTCCCTTTGCAGATAAACCTGTGGAAATCATCTTTTGTCTTCTCATACCTTTATCCAGATAATAAATCACCACATACCACTTCCCCTTACGAACAACAACGCTACCTTTTTTCATTTAGTCACCTCGCAGTCTGCAAGTAAATTTAATATGCTTTCTTTTGTGATTAGATATGTCCCGTTGATATTGTAAAACTTCAACCTTTTATCTTTCAGTATTTTATAAGCGAGGGTTTTCCCTATTCGTAACATTTGCATTAAATCTTTTACACTCACTAAATCCAGATACTCAATAAACAATTCCTTTTTTGTAATATTTTGATTTGAATTTAACATTCATATTTTCCTTGAACTTTATTTATCTCATTAAATCACTTCTTCAAACCTTTACAAAAAATTCCGTTTCACCCCCCTTTAAAATTTTTCATCTTTATAAATTTTACTTTCAAATTCTTTGTTTTTTATGCAAATTAATTTAATATTTTTTTCTTAATTATTTTGCAATCAACTTTTTCACTAATTAAAAGTATCAATGCAATTTCTTATTTTTTAATTTACTTTTTACAAACTTAATTTATTTTCTTACAAGGAAATCTCCTGTTTTTAAAGATAGTAACGGAAGCGGGTTTCCCGTCTTGCCGTATTGAGTTGGACTTTGGGGCAATTTGGGGCAGTGAATTTTCGTACTGGGGCAAAATAGTGCCCTGTCTATGCGGGTTATAGCGAATAATTTCACAAATTGCACCAGTCCTTTTCCTGCTTATTAATTTTACACTCTAAAAACAGCTTAATTTTCATACTTTCAGCTCTAAATATTGTTTACTTATAACCCTGCTTCTGGAATAACTTAGCACAAATACAAATTACCAAGATATAAAAAATTACTGGCATTTTTATGTCTATTATTAATAAATAGGGTTTGTGAATTGAATTTCTCTACCCCTTGCTTTTTAACTTATTAAAAGCACCTAATTTCTAATTAAATGTTTCAATTTAAACTCTATTATATAATCCTTTACCTAGAATTATTTAGATCATAAAAATGTATTTGCAAATCAATGATATTAATTAACAAGCCTTTTTAATTAAAAAATTACATTAAAAATTCTAATTACAAATAAACAAAAAATAATAAATATGGCATGCCAAAATCTTTTTATTTTCAATTATGTCATAACAAAATACCTCCTTTAATACCACAATTATAAAAAAGCCGTGTGGACAATGTATGTCCACACGGCAAAAATAATTTAATATTTTTTAATCTAATTTGCAAATAACATTTTTTAATAAAAAAACAAATCTATTCTAAATATATCTGATATTATTTAAGATGTGACTTCATATCATCGAACAAAATTCCTATAATATCCTGAATATTATCTTTACATGTCTTAAATAAAGGAGACATAATCAATTTAGGAATAAATTTTTTATTATCTTCTATGATTGAAACTTGAAAAGACCAACCTGAAATAGTATTTGAATCATATGCATAATTAGGAGTGCCAAAAACACCTCTCATATGGCCATCTATCATACACCATAATTTATATTTATAAACAGATTTTCCGTTTAACAATAAATTAAAATAATATACTTTTATTTTTTCTTTTTTTGAATACATAGAATAATTTGAATCTTCTACAAAATTCTCGTCTATATTAAAATCAAAATTTGAATTATTATCTTTTGTTTTTTGTAACAGTCTTGTTATTCCAACAGTAATTTCTTCAAACATTCTTTTTATTTCATCACTTCTATCTTGTTCAGTAATAACCCTTAAATTTGGAATTATATCTTCATCATCGGGGACTTGTTTTGAAAGAACCTTCTTTTCTTCTTTTATATTAGGCAATTCATATTCTGGTAAATTTTTTATTTTCTGCACAAGTTTTTCCATATTACTATTATTTATATCATTAATAAAATCAATGTATTGATAGCCTCTTACTATAAAAGGTAAATTACATTCCTCTCTCTTTATAACAATAACACTATTTCCATCTTCTTTAATTCTATTAACAATAAGATCAGCCTCAAACCCGACATTTTTTTGATACTTATCAAATTTTTCCGTATATTTTTGTGTTACAACCATAATTATTTTATCACTTGTGCGGATTTTGTCTATCATAATTTTATTAAGATTATTTATATTTAAAAATTTATCTGCAACAGCATCAATCCCATATTTCTCTCTAAGTTCTTTAACCAATTGTAAAACCCATTTTTCATGAGCCTCTGAATCATATGAATAAACAACAAATACTTTAATATCTTTCTCCATTATCAAATCCTTTTTTACACAGTTTCTTTTTCCATTTGTCTAAATCTATCATAATTTCCCTTAAATAATTTATTCTAAAAAATTAAAAATTTTTCGTTTACAAAATAATTATTAATAAATATTTAGTCTATTGCATTCATTTTGTTTAGTAGGCTTTGATATGTATCCACAACTTCGTATCGGACGCCATCGGCAAGTTTTAACTCATTGAATAATTTTCTTACGCAATCAGTTTTTGATTTTTCAATTCCACTAAGTTCAAGCGACTCCAATGTTCCCTTTGTTTCTGCCACAAAGTAAATATGCTTAATGCCTATTTTATCATTAAAAGCAATTGCCCAATCTGGTGCATAATTACCTACTGGTGTAGGTATTTGAAATGTTCGTGGAAGTTTTGCATAAACACAAACCTCACTTGAAATATCCATATCCTCTGCAAACTGTCTTTCTGTATTTGAGTCTGTTATAACATAATCTTGAATATGCCTTTTTGCCTTAAATGCTTTTGTAAAATCTGTTTTAGTTTGACTTGCTGTAAAAATATTATTGTCATATGTTCCATCTGTCATATTATAAGTTATATGTTCAACAATCATTGAGGCTTTTTGTTCGTTTATAAGTTTTGAAACTTTTGTAATAAACTCTTCTGGATTCATTTTAAACATATCAAAAACATCTATTCTTATACCTTGAAGAATTTTAACAATAGTTTTTCTTGTCAATGTTGTATTATCTACAATTTTGCCAATCAAGTCGTATTTTGTAGTTTCGGAAGCACCGCTTTTTATATTTTCGGTTCTTGTTTTAATAGCACCAAAGGACTCCCCGAGATTTAATTGATTTTCTTCCATAACCCTCTTTTGTTCGCCCATAGTTACAGTATATTTAAGTTCTGAAACATACAGTTTTTCATTGATACATTCAATAGATTTTTTAATAAGTTCATCACTTGAAAACTGCACCATATATGTGTATTTATGGTTAATAAAATTCCATAATTTTTGAAATTCTTTTTTGTAAAAGTTATCATTTAATCCATTATCAACAATAGTTGTTTGATTAGCATTTTCAATCATACCATCAAGAGCCTTCTCATCAAAAATTCCTTGAACAAGTTTGTGAATACTTTCAGTATAAGGTGCAAGTATTGAGGGCATTTCTTTTAATGCTCCATTTTCTTTATCAACAAAATAACTTTCAGTTAGTTTATTATCTTTATCAACATAGCCACTAAACCTTAAATAACTTTGAATATCACTTGCCATATCACCATCAACAACAACTGGGGTTGTTCCGTCCATAACGGTCTTGCCTTTAAAATATTCTGTCGTAGCCCTTGTTGGTCTATCTACAAGGTTTGATTTAATATCCTTTTGAAGATCTGCCACAAAGTCTTTATAACTATCCGTAGCCACAACAGTTAGGCAGTTCACGTCCAGGAAAGTAGATCTTTCGTTTTTACAATATTGTAGATCAAACCTTTCACCCATAAAATTAACAGCAACACGAAGTCCACGTCCAACTTCTTGTCGTTTTGCTATCGCACTATCTCCACTTGGCTTCAAAGCACATATTTGGAAAACATTCGGATTATCCCACCCCTCACGAAGAGCAGAGTGAGAGAATATGAATCTTGTAGGTTCATCAAAAGAAAGCAACCTTTCCTTATTCTTCAAAATCAAATCATATGCTGAAATATCATCTGAACCTGTTTCTTTATTGTCTTTTGAGTCAATCATCTTACCAGTTTTTTTGTCAATAGAAAAGTAACCTTTATGCGTGTCTTTAACACTAATATTTTTTATATATTTAATATATGGAGTTTCAAATAAACTTGTTTTTTCATCAAGAATTTTTTTGTATTCTTCCTCAAACATTCGAGCATATTCACCTTGCTCGTCAGGTTGGCTATAATCTCTATATTTTGCTACCTCATCAATAAAGAATAGGGATAAGCATTTTATTCCTTTATTAAAAAGAAATTCTTCTTTTTCAAAATGAGAAGCAATTGTTTCTTTTATTTGAATTCTTCTAATGTCTTTATTCGAAATATCTCCAACTACTTCCCCAATCTTTAATGTTTCGCCATTTAAGAAAGTGATAGAATTTGTAAAAGGATTAATTTCTGAAATAGTATAACCATTTTTATATTGTTCCATTTTGTTTGATTTATTATAAAGATTATCCTTAACTCCAAGTATTCTAGTTTCTCTGTTTATAAATTTATTATAATTTATTTCAAACTCCAACCTAGCCATAGGGGGATTATTTTTAGATAAAATAATATCTTGCAAATACACATAAGCATCTGTTCCACGCAAGTTTTTAATCTCAAAACCTTTAACTTGAATTTTCTTAACCAAACTCTTGTTATAAGCATCAAGAGCATCAATACAATATATCAAGTTATGTTGTTTTCTGTGTGTTGCCGAAAAATTCATATTAAATAATGGATTAAATTTTTTCAATGATGTTTGTGTTGCTTCGCCACCAAGTTTTTGAGGCTCATCAATTATAAGAATAGGTCGGGTTTTTGCAACCACATCAATAGGTCGTCTGCTTTGGAATTCATCAAGCACCATATCAATTCTTCGAGCATCTGCACCACGAGCATTAAAGGCTTGTGCATTTATAATCATAACCTGAATATCACTAGAACTTGCAAAACTTTCCAATTCTGAAAGTCTTTTACTATTATAAATAAAATATCGTATCTTTTTATGGTATAAGTCCATAAAGTGTTCCTCTGTCATTTCAAAAGACTTTTTTACGCCTTCTCTTATGGCAATACTAGGAACAACAATAATAAATTTACTCCAACCATATCTTTCATTCAATTCAAAAATAGACTTTATATAAACATAAGTTTTTCCCGTTCCTGTTTCCATTTCAATATCAAGGGAGCATTTACCCAGTCCACGAAACAACTCATCTGAAAGTTTATAGTTATTTTCTTGCTGAATTGTTTTAATATTTGTTAGAATATCCGTTTCATCAAGGAGAATTTTAGCATTTTCAAAACCCTCATCATTCTCATTAAATGCATACAGAGTATCAAAAAAGTTACCTTGGGCAGATTCATTCTGTTTTTTAATCCCTAAGTCCCTTGTATATTTTACCATGTCAAGATGAGGTTGTCCTTTAAACACCCTGCAAATATTTGATACAGCATCTTGCTGATATGGTTGTGTTGTAAATCTAAATTTCATTTGTGTTCCTTTTATATTTTTTTATTTTCTAATAATAGATCCTTATAATTCTTTTCCCCCTTCTTCTTTATCAATATTTTCATTAACAACATATGGAAAAAATTCAAATACTTCTGTAGAAATAGAATAAAACTCAGTCGTTCCTAATTTAAATAAAATTAAATCATTTTCCAAAAAGTCAAATTCTTTTATTGTTTTTAAATTATCAATTAAAATATTTAAACTTGTTGCAGAATATGAAAAATTTAATTTATCTGTTTTAAGCATTTTATTTATAATATCAAAAGACTGTTTTTCTTCCATAGTTATTATTCCTTTGTATAACAATTCATTATCTTCCAAAATATTACTAATTCGTTTTTTTGTTGCATTTATAAACAAAGCCCACAGTCCATATCGTTCAAAATCCTTTTGTCTTTCAAGATTTAATAATAAATCATTCAAGATTCCTTATCCAAATTGTTTATTATCTTTTACATATTCTTGAATACTAACTGTAAAATCTTTCCCTTCAATGTTTTGTTTGTTTGTAAGACATAAATTGTTGCACACAACTATTCAACATAATAAACATGTATTCTTTAATTATAGTAAATTTATCTTCCCTTATTTTTTTGTTAAATTGATCTCTCCTTTTTAAATTTATTTTTTCAATAAAATAAGCTAATAATATAGCACCTATTCCACTAGCACAAACACCACAACAAATACTGAACAAATGAGAGAGTATGTTTATAAAAAATGATAAGACTAGCAATAAAATACATATTGCTAAACCCACAATATAAATAAAAAAATTATTTTTCTCAACTCCTAATATCTTCCCCTCCATTACATCACTTGCCTTTGTATACTAATAAATTTATTTATTTTATGGTAGCTTTAATTCTTTTTTCCAACTTATCCGATAAATCTTTTAGATCTTTAAATGAGATCATATTAAGCTGTTGAATATCAAAATGCAGTGTTTCATCTTTCAAGTTCTCTGAAGAACAAATAGGAATTACCGCTTTTCTTAAACCGTATGCGTATCCACTTTCGAAATAAGCACCTCTATTACTATCTGAATAATCTACTACCATAAATTTTGAATGTTCTATTTTAAACAACATTTCTGGAATCATCTGCCCCAAATATTCTTCTTTATCCAATCTAATAGGTTGATATCCAGCATTTGTAATACCAGTACAAATTGCATCATACTTTTCATCATTATCCCTATATTTCATGGCAATAAAAACATCTTTGTTCCCTAAATTATATTTTTGTAAATCGTAAATTTTTGACCAAGCATTAACTGTTAACGATAAAACAATAAACCCACTCTCTTCTTCAAAATTTACTAACTTATTATCCTTTAAATATTTCTGTATAAAATAAAATCCCCTTTCATAATCCACATCAATATTTTCCTGTTTTTCTTCTTGAGAAATCATGAAAAATAAAATATAAATCTCCTTCCAACTAAGAGTGCAATAATCTGCTTCAAATTTTAATTTAGTTGATATTAATAATAATATTTTATCAATTTTTTCATAAAAGTTTTTAGGATACCAATTCTCTATTACTTCTGGCGTTAATAAAATAGCTGAATATTTTCTTTTATCATTCTCCAAGTACTTCTTTTTTAATTCATCTGTTAATAATAGATAATATTCATCATTTTTTAAACTATCTTTGTGATAATATAAATAAGAAGCTGCTTTTTGCTTGTTAAATTTTTCGACACTTATATTTGATATCTCATATCGTCCACAAATTTCACTATCATAGTATTTTGAGCCACCCTCAATGTCTCTATAATTTTTTGCATTTGTACAAAAAGTGCTTGTAAAATAACAATTATCCATCATATCACCTTCCTTGTGGTGGTTGGGGAGTAGGTTTGGAAGATTTGGTCGAAGTTTACTGCGACATTATCCGTTGCCATGCTACTATCTCTGAACACTGAATACAATGGTTGCATTTTGGCTATTTCAGTTACAACGGACTCGGAAATATTCTGATCAAAACAACAGATTAAATTCGGCTGTTGTTTCAGTTCTTTGTTACATTCTCCGATAATAAAAATGGTTTTAATTTTTTTCTTTTCGCTTTGGTTTAATCTTTCAAACTCTGAATTACTAATGGTTTTACATTTCCCATTTTCAATCTTTAATTTTCTTCCTTCAATCTTTGATGAAAGCATAATTCCCATATCTAGCATAACTTGGAATAATAAATCTTCTGGACTTCTGTCTGTTTTAATATTGCTTTCCAATTTGGATAACAAATCCTGTGATACTTCGCTTGGAGTGTAATAAACATCTTTCATACAACTGCTATCAAGTTTTAAACAACGAAAACCGATGTCCGTAACACAGTTTTTCCATTCATTTCTATTTAATGTTTTAAATTCTTCACTATTCTCAAAATCCTCAACCGCTTCAACCGATGTCTTAGTTAAGGAATTTGCTTTTTTTATAGCATTATCATGTGCTTTTGCAAATTTATCACCCGTTTGTTGTATTTTAATTAAATTTCCCGCGCGACGGATTCTTTCTTTACCTATTTCACAAATGTTTTTATAGCCCGCTTTATACGCTTCGCTATCCTCACTTGTTAATTCAGGTATTTGCACCATAATAAATTTTCTATTTCCGCCATCTTCAGCATTTAATTGCATAACCGCATGAGCCGTCGTTGCAGAGCCTGAAAAGAAGTCGAGAACTATATTACCTTTATTTAAGTTAGACAAAACAGCAAGTCGAATAATTAGCTTAATCCCTTTTGGATTGTCGAAAATACCTTTTCCTAATAATGATGCTAATTCTTCATTGTTTGCATGAGTATGTCCAACTTCTGAATACTTTAATATACTACCAGGCACAACTCCATTTTTTTTAACTTCTTCTAAATATGTTTTTTTATCAACCCCACCATTTGAGTTGAAATATAATTCGCCACTTTTATACAACTGCATTAAAGTATCTTTAGAATATCTAGGATATCTACCAGCTGGACAAATCCATTTTATACCATTATCAAACGACATAGAGTATTTTGATTTTTCTGTACCACTTTTTGCATGAAGAGGAGTTGCTTTCCAAGCGCCTTTGGGGTCATTATCTCTATTTTTATAATCGTTATCTTGTTCTTGAGTTCTTGTTAATTTTCCAACATTAAATTTCTCTTTATTTTTTGAATAAAACAAGATATGTTCATGTTGATTTGAAATATATTTTGTGTCATTTGATACAGTGTATTTACTTTCCCAAATCAGATCGGCAATAAAATTACTTTCTCCAAATATCTCATCACATATTTTTTTAAGATTTGCCTGTTCATTATCATCAATAGAAATAAAAATTACACCATCTTGGGTTAGTAAATCTTTTGCAAGTTTTAAACGCGAATAAATCATATTTAACCAATCTGTATGGAATCTACCATTGCTATTATTGTTAGTTACCATTCTATTGCCTTGTTCATCAACTTGATTACTTCTCTGCAAATAATCTTCTGTATCCGTTGCAAAGTCATCATTATAAACAAAATCATTACCAGTATTATAAGGTGGATCTATGTATATCATCTTAATTTTATTCAAATATGTTTCTCTTAACAACTTTAAAACATCAAGGTTATCTCCCTCAATGTAAAGATTTTCACTATCAAATTTATTAGGTGTTCCATCTTTTCCAACACTACCGCTACTTAAATAAGGTTTACCGCTACTATCTTCCCCAGTAGGAACTTTCTCATCATCAATAACAGGTCTTAAAGTTTTTGCAATAGGAGCGTTTGCAGTTAAAATGGCTTGCTTTTTATCTGGCCAAGTCATTACATATCTTTCTTTATCCCCCTCAATAATAACATTGCTCAATTCCTGTTTGAGTAAATCAAAATTTACAGTCTTTTCAACAACAGCCTCCGCACCCTCAATAAAAGACTCATAAACTTTTTCATCTTTCTTATAGCCCTTAATGGTTTCTGTAATACAATTAGGAAACTTTTGAGCAATAAACTCAATATTCACCTCCACCAAATTCTCACTCTGCATCTTCAGTTTGTTCATTCGTTTTACTCCTTAATGTTTTTCTTAATTTTTGATTTTACTTCCTTAATTTTTTCTTGTCTTTGTTTTTCTAATAATTGTTTATCTAAAATTCCTGTAATAATAAATTTTACACTTTCATATAATTCTAAGCATTCTTTTTCGTCATATTCATGAACACCATTACTTAATATTGAATATAACTGATCTTTAATATCATCAAACTCATTTGGTATTATGTTTTCATGCTCTTGTACAATTTTCATTTTTTCTAAAAAACGAATAGTAGTTTTTGGATTTGTAATAATTTTTTTATATTCTTTTTCAATTATATCCTCTAAAATTCTTCTTAAATAAACAAAGGAAGCAATACCCTTTCCTTGCGAATAACAATTTAATGAAGCTTTAAATTCAATAAAATATTTTGAAATAAGATTTTTGTATTTATTAATTTCTAAGCCCTTCAAATCAGCATAAGATGGATCTTGCCCGACCTTATAAATAACCTGCCTATCCGTTGCAAAAAAATATTCATGTCTTTCATTACATTTTGCACAATAAAAATCTAACTCTTTGTAAATTTTATATTTAAGTTTACTATTAATTTTTGGAATAAAATTCCTATTTTCTAAACCTTGTATTGCACCATGGAGGATACCTACCGTTTCAGTAATAGTACCATTTAAATCTCTCATATCACTAGAATCACATTTACTATATTTAAAAATGCTCTCCTGACCACAGTTAAAACAATATGAATCAATACATATTTCTTTTGTAGTAGACATTCCATATAATTGACTTTTATCAATTTCAATTTTTACATAAGGTGGCTCATTTTCAATAAAATTTACCCAATCAAAATTTTTATCCATTTTCTACTCCATCTTTTGCAAATCTCTGTTTATTTGCTTGATTTTATTTTCTTTGTCTTATATTTTGACTTGTCCTAATCTTGCTTTATACTCTCTTGCTTTTATTGTTTTTGCTTATTTTATAGATTATCATATTTTACCTATTATCATATCATTTTTGTTCGTTTTTGTAAATTGATATGTTTAAAAAGAAAAAAGTCTTTATTAAAGACTTTTTTCGTTAGTAACGGGAACTTGATACCCTACATAAGTTAATTCTCTATAAAGTGAATCTAATAATTTTATTTGGTCTGTATTTTTATTATACAAAATACCCTTTATATCTGACGGTAACTCTACTCCTTCTTCACAAATAACAAATACCCTTTCCTGTTTTAATCTTGATAAAAAATAGCCTAATTCAAGTATTACATTTTGTCTGGTTCGGACATTTGATATTTTATCACCCTGTAATCCGCCGAAATCATCTGCGGACATTATTACAACAGCATAACTAACTGTGTCTGCTTCTCTTGTAAATTTATCAAAAACAAAATTAGTCCCACCATTTGGTTCATTCTCTAATATCACTGGAGTAAAACCATGATAAGATAAATCATCCTTTAACATATCTCTTATTTTAATATTTCTACCATGAACAATAAAAATTCTTCTGTTTACATTATTTACAATTTCCCCATTTTCGTGTGTAACTCTCAATGATCTGATATCAACAATAGATGTATTTATAAAAATATTTATTTTTGTATTCAATTGATAAAAAAATTCAATATCTTCATCATTGATTTTAACATTTTGAGACTTTATAAAAATACTTTTGTTTATTTCATTCTGCATTTCTTTATTAAAATTATTAAATGTTTGAATTACATTTTTTAAAGTTACCGAATTCTTAAAATATTTATCGTATAATAAAACTAAAGATGAAAGTTTTTCTGTAATAGATGCCAATCTTCTGTTTATAAAAGAAATATACTGTCCACAATAATTAAAACTTTCCGTTTCTCCCCAATTTTTTAAACTGGACATTTGCTGGTATTTAATTAATCGTTTATTTACTATTGCAGGATAGGCTTTGTTCCATTGTCCTAATTTTTTGTATTTATGGATTTTATATAAATGATAAATTCCCCCAATAATAACCCCTAAAATAAGCAAAGGCATTAAAACTTGCATAATACCAGAAAAAATAGAATCTAACTCTGTCATACTTACTCCTTAGTTTTTCTACAAATTATAACATAAAAAATAAAAATTGTGTAAGATTTTCAAATAATTCCCTGTCATCAAAAAATCCATTAAAATCCTGAAAATGTGCAAAAAGGGGTGTTTTTAAGGGGAAAAAGTTAAGGGAATTAAGTGAGTTTTTAGTAATATTTTTATGTTTTTTTATTAAAAATAAATTTGGTTTTTAATTTTTAAATTTTATATAATATATGGCAAAAGCGTTGATTTTACGGGCTTTATTTGAATTTATTTTATAAATTATTTTATAGATTTCTTGTGGATTTTTTAGAGAAAAAAGCTATTACAAGTGAACCTAAAATATATGGGGCGGTTAAGCACGGCACTGAACGGCATTTGGGTTAAAAACCCAAAGGTCGCTCATAACCCAAAGGTCAGTGGTTCAAATCCTCCCCCCGCTACCAATAAAAAGGCTTAATAGGCATAACAAAAAAACGGTCAAACACGACCGTTTTTTCTTTGTTTTTAAACTTTAATTTTACTTTTATTTTTTAAAGGATTTTCTCTGTAATAATCCTAATTTTTTATTTTATTTTTAATAAATTCAAAAACTTGCTCATCGCTTTTCTGATATAAATTAATCAGGCTAAGAATAATTACACAAATACTTAAACTTATGACGAAAAGACTTATAAAAAACGCTACTTTATTTTGACAGTTTAAAAAATTTCCTTAATTCGTTTAAATTCATCTTTTCTTCTTTAACTTTATTATTTTTTATTTAACTTCGATAGCAATCTATTAATTTATATAATTTTTTTTCTACTTCTTTATCTCTGCAAAAGAAACTGGACAACATACTAGCATTTATAACTTCTTTTTTATCATTATACTCTACAAATATAGCAATCTCTTTTATTCCCCAGTTTTTATCTAATTTACCCGTTGAATCAACTTTACTTCCTTTCAATAATAAAGTAATAAAGTTGTTTGTTATAATATCATTTTCGCTAACTGTAGCAATATTGAAATTATTACCGTAGAAATCAGGAGTAGGAAGATATTTTTTTATATCTTCAAACTCAATTATCTTAGCATTATATTCTTTTTCAAAAATTGAAATAAATTCTTTTAATAACATGGATAAGCTCCTTTTTTATTATACTAATAGGAAGCCATAAAGTACATGTGTTGCATAATACACACTGCCAGAATGATAGTGATTGAAATATCCTATTTGTTGGGTTGCTGAATGATATTTGCACCCGGGGTAATTCGTTGTTTCTGCGAACAAATAATGGGGGATTAAATACTATCGCACTATTTTATTTTTGAACATCTTGAACAATAAAATCAACAGTTTGTGTCAGTGTTAACTCCTGTGGAATTAATTTCTCATTAAAAATAGGAACGAGGTCTTTTTCTCTCCACCATTCTCTCATTTCTTTTTCGCCAAAATCTTTGCAATTAGGTTTTGTTACATGTCGTTTTAACGTTTCTTCAAAATCGACATCTAGATAATAAGCATAAACGTTATCTTTGTATAATTCTTTAATTTTTTTAAAAACTTCCATATACCATTCAGCAACAAATATTCCTTCCAGTATGACAATATCACAGTTATTGAATCCATATTCTATCATATTATTAAAAAGAGAAACTGATTTATTATTTGGTCCATCTTTAACCCAAAGCATTTGTCTTCTTACAAAATCTTGTGGAATGAGCAAATTACCTCTATCAAATTTACGTAAAACTTCATTCGCTATTGTAGATTTTCCGCTACCAGAATTTCCTCTAATCACAATAATTTTTTTCATTATACACCCCCGTTAACTGATGTCATTGTTTCTACCGTAATTTTAAAAAAGTCTATTTTTAATTATTCCATTTGCTTTTGCGGAATTTTTATTTTGCAAAATCTTTCCAATTTCTCCATTCATGCTAATATAGTCGCCATTTATTTTACAGCCAACTTTTGAAAATTTAATACTTTCATTTTTGTTTTTAATTTAATAATGTGCTTATATGTTCCGCCTTTACAGTAGCATCTTTGTTAGTTGCATTAATAATCCCATGATCATCTTCTATTAAGTAAACTTTGGAATCTTCCTCATGCGTGTCTGCTAAAATCTTTTTAATACGTCGGCATTTTATGAAGTCTTTGGTGTCTTCATCATATGTTTCTTCCTTCAAAAGAATAATGTTTATGTTTTCAGGTTTTATAAAATCAGCATGCGTTGTCAGCCATGTTAGTTTATCTTGCTTTTGTTCCAGATAATTACAATTACTCAATATTTTAACTTGAATGTTTTCATTTTCACTTAATTCTCTCATCGTTGCAATAACAGATTTTATAGGCCTTTTTTTTAGAAATAGTCCTGGTTCATTGTTTTTTATACCAGCCACATCTTCACTACCATATTCCGCACAAACTCCGTCCATATCAAAGAACACTATTACTCTTGAAGTTTCGGCATCTTTCAAAATCTTCTCTTTTAATGCTTCCATAATCCACTCCTTTTCCGTTTTATTCGCAAACCCTTATATCTATTTTAATTATAACACAAACTAGAACAATGTCAATACTTTTACAATTTTAAAAACAGCCTAATTCTCATACTTTCGGCTCTAAATTACCTTTTTTCTTCAAACTATTAGACCAAAATAAAATTTAGTAATAGCACGGTATTTGTTAAGGAATATTAAAAAGATAAATACTCAATAAAATCAACATAATTAGCCATTTTTAATTTTTGTAAAAGTCAATAGGTAAACTGATTTTAAAATAATCATATATTTCATAAATTAGTAAAATCGGTTATCTAAAAAATATAATTTGTGTTATAATAAAATTATGAAAAATTATTTTATTATTCATGGAACTTTTGGATATGCAAAAGAGAACTGGTTTCCTTGGCTTGAAAATGAATTAAAAGCCAAAGGGGAAATTGTTTTTAATTTTGATTACCCGACTCCCGAAAATCAAAACTTTATAAGTTGGAGTGCCGTTCTCAATAAAGTTAAAGATAAAATCAGCGAAGATAGTATTTTTATTTGCCATTCTATCGGTTGTGTATTTTTAGCAAAGTACTGTATTGAAAATAAAATAAAAATCGGTAAATGTATTTTTGTTAGTGCGTGCAATAATTATTTTGCTATTGAAAAATTTGATATAATCAATAAATTTATGTTCACAGATAGGTTAGATGAATTTTCTAACTTATGTAAAACACGAACTTGTATTTATTCAAAAGATGACCCATATATTCCCGTACCATATTTAGAAAATTTCGCTAAAACAATAAATGCTAAAACTTTGGTATACAAGAACGCAGGACATTTTAACACTAACTCTGGTTACACAACATTCCCAGATATTTTAAAGTTATTATAAAAATACATATGATACAATAATTAAAAATTATTATGGAGATTATTATGATACTAATTGATTATGATAAAAATGATAAACAATTTGCAGAAAAATTACTTACAGAATTGCAAAATCACGCACAAGAAATTATGCGATTTTTTAACATCAAGAAAGTAAACAATTTCAAAATTAAAATTTGAGCAACAAACAAAAATATGTTCATCATTTGAAATTCTTTTTAGAGAATAGACCATACCAAGAATGGATGATTGCTCATACTTATGATGGCAATATTAATATACTTGGCTTTTGATTTAGTCCAAAAATTAGAGTGCCACAAAAATATTACCACGCAAGAATTTATTGAAACTATTTGCCACGAGTTCGTTCATATTTGCCAAAAAACAGTTTCAGGAAATTCTGGTCCACAAAACGATAATGGTTGGTACTGGGAACTGCTTGCAACGGTATTGGGCAACCCACAGAATTTTGATGGTTGGAAAATACCAGATTTTTCGAAATACTCCATAGCTGACTTAAAAAATCGTTTTGATGAAATAGACGGCTACCCTATTGTGTTTTATATGGGTAAATATTTACTGCAACACAAGTCGCCAAAGCAGTTGATAGAGTGGGTCAAAAATGACGACCTGCTGGATACAAACGCCCCTGCAATTTACAAAGAAACTCAACAGTATTATCAAGAAAATAGTAAAAAGAATTAAAACCCATTTCCCATTTTTTATGAAGAAACCAAAAATTTACCAAAAACAACAACCAAACACTTAAATATTCAGCCTACCCCACTCTTAGAAACGGCAGTCGCTAAGGCTTGTGACTGTGTAGCATATACATTAGTAGTTGAATGATACACTTGTGTTCCATTAAAAACATTAAGTTTTTATCCATTAAATGTAATATAATATTATGAATTTTCTTCACATATTTTTATATCTAAATCTTCTAATTACTTGAATCATTTTGCTTTTGTAAAGTGGTAAGCAGCATGTCTGCAACTTTTCCTATTTGTTCAGCATTCATAAAATGCTGTGCATCTTTTAATTCAATAATCGTTATTTTACAATTTTTATTTTGTTCTTTGAATTTGTAAGTATTTTCCAGTTTGGCTGTATTATCCTCCGAACCTTGAACTATTGTCATCTCTTTTGGAAAATTATATTCTTTTAATAAATTCATTTCATTCATTTGTTTGAGGCATTCTTCTAAGCATAAAACATTATATAATTCTTCCATAAAATAATTATCTCGTGTTGAACAGCAAAACAACTAGCATATTTAACTAATGCATCAAGCAATTCATTTGAAATACAAATGGTTTCCCAAATAACAGCAAAAATTTTACATAAATATGTAGATTAAGATAAAAATCATCTATTAATAAAATTCAAAAAATCGTTATAAACATCTATATGCCATTTAAAAAATTCATTGTTTTTTATCATTTCATTAATCTCTATTTTAGAAAACCATTTAACATCTTGAACTTCTTCTTCTTGTATTTTAATATTATGAATATCTATATCTTTTTGTAAATAATATAAATCAACAAAATCATCTTCTGTCTTAATGGTTTTAAATAATTTTAATTCCTTTTCTTTTACAGCAACACCAATTTCTTCTTTTATTTCAGTGCACATACCCTGAATGCTTGTTTCTCCAGCTTTTGGATGACCGCCCGTAGTTGCCCACTGCCCTCCTTTTTCTTTGGATCTCTTTTGTAATAAAATATCACTTTTTGAATTTTCAATAAAAACCATAACCGTTATATAATATTTTCCTCTTGGTACAGGTTTACTTTTTTCAATTATTTCACCCGTAAAAATCCTGGCATCATTATATAAATCTCTAAATTCCATAAAGACTCCTTTATAATATTGCTATTATATTATATATTTTTTGAATCGTAAATAAAAATTATAAAAAGAGGTTATTATGTTTAAAGATATAATATTTGATTTAAAAAAATTACTCCATCATTAGTAAGTAAATCTTTTGCAAGTTTTAAACACGGATAAATCACATTTAATCAATCTGTATGATACCTTCTATTGCTGTTATTGTTAGTTACCATTCTCCGCAACTTCTATAAAAGACTGATAAACTTTTCCATCTTTTTTTATATATCTTGATGGTTTCTGTAATACAATTAATAAACTTTTAAGCAATAAACTCAATATTCCCCGCCACCAAATTCTCACTCTGCATCTTCAGTTTGTTCATTCGTTTTACTACTTATTGCCTTTACTTTATTCTGTTAAAAATTTTAAATTTGCGACATCAATTTCATTATTTTTATTTAACAGATTGAAGTATGATTTATTCTTTAATTTTTCCTTGTTTTTTTCAAATTTAATAATTCTTTTTCTAATTTGCTTTACTGTTATTTTAATCGAACAAACAACCCATGGTTGCAAATAAAAATCAAAAACATATCCAAAAGTAGATATAGTACTTCTTCCAATTGCATTTATGTCGGATAAATAGGTTGCTTGTGAACTTGAAATCTCTAATGGAATAGAATAATTTGGACTTTTATACATTGTATAAAGTATACTTTTATAATCATCAGGGATGTCTATGAATTGTTTAAGTGAATTTCTTCTCATAACAAATACTTTTGCTTTATCTTTAATAATAATAAATATATAGGACATTAAATAACAAAAAATTAAACTACAACATATTAAAAAAATTAAGCCAAAAGCAAAACCTTGACTGTCTCTAAAATCTTTTAAAAACATCTTTGTTAATAATGAATCACTCGCCACAAGTAAAAACCCACTAAAGATGCACAATGATGGCAATAATATTTTTAATGGTATTTTTATCCAATTAGGAATTTTATCTAACCATTCCATCTATCTCTCCCTCTTTTAAAAATCTTTTTTACACTTTCTTGATTTTATTTTCTTGGCTTATTTTATTTATCATTATATCATTTTTGTTTGTTTTTGTAAATTGATATGATTTCAAAATAAAAAAGTCCTGAACAATTTCATTGTCCAAGACTTGTAATAATACTCACCTATAAATACATTTTTGCATACATTCAAGAGTAATTTATAGGTATGAGTATTTTAAATTAATTTTTATTTAACTTTATTTTCTATATAATCTTTTAGTTGTATGTAAGCATCATTTGACCAGAATTTCCATCTCTTATCATCTTCATACTCTGCTAATGTTTTTTCTTGATTACTTGGTATAAAAATTTTATCAAAACTCCATCCAAAATCCCCACGTTTTTTATCTGCTATTTTTCCATATGTTTTAGAAATAAAAGAAATGGGCTCTTTATTTGGTTCACAGTAAGATATGACTTCAATAAAGCACGCATCCCTATTTTTAATTCCATCTAATAATTTTAATATACCATCTTCCGTAATGGTATCCTCTATATATGATGTATATGGGCCGGGAAATCCTTTCAAAGCATCTATTTCTAAACCGCTATCATTTTTTATAACTGGCAAATTCAATGCATTTGCTGCGTATTTTGCTGAATATTTTGAAACATTTATTATGCTATTATCCTGAATTTCTGGACAATAAATTTTCTTTTGCGTGATTTTTACACCCAGTGGCCCTAAAATTCTTTCAGCCAATTCAATTTTGTATTTATTACCTGTTACATAAATTAATTCCATATATCTCCACCTTTCATAAAAAATTTTATATTAAATTTTTTTATTTGTCAAATATTTACCAAAGATACAAACCATCAAAATTTTTAATTTCGCTTGACATATTTATTGTATTTTGTTTTAAATTTACTACTTTATTTAAATGTAATATCAATTTTTTTGCTTGTTTAGGAGTAATATTCTTTGAAAGTGGTAAAAAAACTAATTTTTCATATAAATTTTGACTATTACGAAAATCATCCTTGATATTTAAACAATTATTATAAAATGCTGAAATTTCATTTAAATTTGGATAGACCATTTTACCTATTGGAAATCCCGTATTATAAGTATTAGATAGGATGGTTTCAACTTTATTTTTCTCATTTACTAAAACAGGGAAACAAATTGGGAAATCACCATCAAAAATTTGCATAGTTTTAAATTTATCTCTGTCAATATACTTTTCATAAATATTTCGAATACAATATTTCTTTTTTTGAAGTTTCCTTAATTTCTTTATCCTTAAATCTATAATACTAAATATTGGTGGAAAAGGCCTAAAATTAAAACCATCATTGATATAGCAAAATTTATTATAAATAATGTCTTGCACAGAACCATTGCTGATTGTAGAACTTAAATTTGTGCTAGACGCAAATTCTCCTTCATGAATAACTTTCCTAGCGTATTCTTCGTGAACTTTATTTTTAAATAAGCAAATTCCGCCCTCTCCTAGTTGCAATGTTTTGGAATCATTAAAACTAAAACACGAAATATCACCAAAACTTCCTGCCATTTTGTTATTAATTTTTATCCCTAAACCTTGTGCCACATCTTCTATTAAAATTAAGTTGTGATTTTTACAAAAATTTAAAACTTCTTTAATATTCTGTACATATCCTCTTAAATGAACAAAGACCACACATCTTGTTTTAGAATCAACTAATTTTGATAATTGTTCAAGGTTCAAATTGTAACTATTTGGTTCACAATCACATAACTTAAATTTTAAATTAGCAGATTTTGCAGCAAAAGCTGTTGATGGATGAGTAAAATTAGGAATTATAATATGCTCATCATTTTTTATATTTAAACATTTAAAAGCCAAAAAAAGAGCCGACGTACAGTTGGTTACAGCAAGACCATAAGGCATACCAATATATTTAGAAAAATTTATTTCTGCATTATGGATAGTTGGACTAAAAAAACAACTTACATCTCCTTTATCGTAGGTTCTTATTATTCTTAGTTTTTCTCTAAATGACAAATGAAAATTATTAAAATATTTTTCCATTTATTTCTCCCCTATCTTTTGAACTTGTAATATTATTAATTTCAATTTTTTGCATATTATTTAAAATTATATTGCAATTTTTAGAAACGGAATCCCTACCATCTAAAGAAATCATAACGGTTTCTGGATGATTAGATTTGTATTCTTGTAATTCGATTTCTAAATTTTCTTTAAATATTTTTAATTTTTGTTCATCTTCGTCCGTAAAATCCAATTTATCTCTTGTTTTTTTTCTTTTAATATTTTCTTCTAGTGGTATTTGAACATAAACTAATAAATCAATCTTTTTTTCTTCAAATAATAACATTTGTTTAAATGGTTTAAAAAACTTTTCATAATCTTTTGGATATTCTCTTCTAATTAGTTCTTTTTGGTAAGCAAGCAATGTAAAAATATCTCTATCATAAATCGTTATATGATTATTTAATTTATTTTTTTCTTTTATATAAAAATGACTGCAAGCAAATAACAAAGTTTCATAAATAGATGTCTTAAAATGTTCATCTAATTCCAAAAAATTACTGCTAAACATTTCTTCAAAAATAGGCAATAGTGGAGTGGGTTCTTTTAAATCTGCTATTACTTGACACTTTTTTTGATTATTAATTAAAATATTTTTTAAATAATTTATAATAGTCGTTTTCCCTGATGCATCAATTCCCTCAAATACTATATTCATACTTACTCCTCTTTTTCTATTGCTTTTTTAAATGTATTATATGACGAATAATCAACTTTTTCAAAATTTTCATCCATCATACATCTCTTAATGTTCATTTCAGGTGTAAAATGAATATACGAAGTACTTTTACATCTATCACATAATTTATCACAACACAAATTTTTTACAAATTCAAAATCATAATTTAAATATGAACATTGAAAAATCCCATAGGAATTGATAGGACCAACTTTTACATTAGGAAGTATACTGCTAAGCCCTTTTTCATTTATTATTAAATTATTTTCTTCATTATTTTGTGGTAAATATTGCAACAATCTTAATAAAAAATTATTTTCTTTACAATATTTTAATAGATTTGTGATTTCATTACTATTTATATTATTTAACAAAATAGTATTTAAGCAAACTTTTATATTTGAGTCTTTTAATAATTTTAAATTTACTAACATTTTTTCAAAAGTTTGAACTCCTGAAATTTTTCTATGAACTTCTTTATTTAAAGAAGAAACATTTATATGAAATTCTATTTTACAAGATAAATTTTTAAAATAATTTATGTATTTATCTATAAAAAACGCATTCGTATTTATTGATAAGGAAAATTGATCAGAATTAAATTTATCGATTATATATTTTAACTTCCCCCAATATAGTAATGGTTCTCCACCTGTTACAGAAATCCTTGTGATTCCATTTTCCATACAATATAAATATATCAAATTAATTTTATTTTCAAAATCGGAACATACTGTTTCGTTAAAAACGCCTTCATGATGACAGTAAAAACATTTATAGTTACACTTGTTACCTATTATAAATCTAATTCCATTTATCATTTAATTAACCTCCCTTCTGGATGTTGGTAGTCCCAAGGAAAAACGATCCAGTTTACATGATTTTTATTTACATTACCTTGATAAATTTTACCGAAATCATTTCCTGAATAATAATTATATAAAGCACAAATATATATTTTAGAAGGCTGATATTTTTTAAGTTTTTCAACAACCAATTCAATAGTTTTACCAGTATGAATGATATCCTCAACTATTAAAATTTGTGCATTTTTAATAATGTCTGGATTCGTTATCCCAAGATATTTCGCTTTGTGGAAATCACTATTTATTATATTTGAATCTGATCTTCTAACTTGAATCCCAGCAAATTTATCAATATCCAAATTTTTACCTAAAAACATACTTGCTATAAAGCCCCCTTTTAAAACTGGGACCAAAACATCGATTCCAACTTTATCTTTTTGTAGTTCTGTAATTATATTATTTATACACAAATAAACATCATCCCAAGATATCATTTTTTTCTTGTAGTTCATATAAACTCCCTTATTCAATATTCCCTTTAATAACATATAAATATTCTCTAAAAAAATTGCTTTTATTTAAATTATCTTCTTTCGTTGCTTTAGTTAACATTGTATGCCTTTCAATGTATGGTAAATTATTTGTTAACAAAGCGACCTCGAGTAATTCCGGAGTAGGAAAATTTGAACTTTGATTAGATAAAAAGACATACCTAGCAATTTTTTTGCTTCTTTTTCAACATTAATAAAGCATTGCCCACTTAACCAAAGCAAAATCCTTTTCAATTTTTTATATTTTAACAAAATTTTACCAGATAAGTCAATTAATATAGTCTAATTTAAATTTCATAATATCAGTGAAAAATCCTAAAAATTTGCAAAAGGGATGTTTTTTTGTGGGAAAAAGTTAAGGGTTTTTGAGTGGAGTTTTTACGGGATATTTTGGCTACAAATAGACATTTCGAGGGTTCTAAAAAATGCGTTGCGGTAGAGTGTGGCACTAAACTGCTTTTGAGTTAAAAACCCAATGGTCGGTGATTCAAATTTTCCTCCCGCTACCAGTAAAAAAAGCCTTTTTAAAAGGCTTTTTTATTTTATTAATATAAATTAAACTTGCAAAATATCCCCAGAAACGCAACTGTGTGCGGAAAAAGTTAAAAAAGTTAAATTTGAACCTGTATAGAGTTATTTATCAGCATTCATCGGATTGCTGTTATCATCCAAGTCTTCCAATCTTTTAAGTTCTTATTTTACCCATTCTTGCATACCTTCAAGCGTAACTCCCTCGAAGTAATCGGCTTTATTATTTTTATAAACAAATATTATTTATTTTAATGCATTTATCATTTTGTTTACACATTTTCTTTTTTGTTCTAAATTCGGGTGTACATACAAATTTAATGTAGTACTAATATTTGAATGTCCCAAAATTACACTTACGGTTTTATAATCACATTTACTTTCAATACACCTTGTTGCAAAACTATGTCTTAAACCATGAAATTTTAAACTAGGCATTTCTAATTTTTTCATTAATTTTTGATAATAATTTCTGTAAGTCCTAGGTTCAGTTGGTTTTTTTTCATTAGTTAAAACAAAATAATTTTCATTTACTATTTTTTTTAATGGTTTTAATATTTTCAATAAATCATTTGTCATAGGTATATCTCTAAGTGAATTTTGAGTTTTGGGAGTATCTATACATAGTTCGGTATGCCTTTGACCATTATCAATAATATAAATTCTCTGTAATGTATTTCTAATTTGTATAACACCATTATCGACATCTATATTATGCCATTTTAAAGCACATATTTCACCTATTCTCATACCCGTACATAAACATATATAGATGCCTAGATTTTTAAAAGTAAAATTATTTTGAGTAAAATTTAATATTTTTTTTTGATTTGAAATATTCAAAACTTCTAAATCACAATTTTTTTGTTCAGTTGGAAATTTAATTTCTAACTGTTTATAATTTAATAAATTTAATTTTACGCCAAATTTTACAATCATTTTAACCACGATTAATATGTCTTTAATGGATTTCTGGCTAAGTCCATTTTTAAGTTTTAATAAAACAAATTCTTGAACATCACTTTCTTCTATTTGATATTTGTCCCCAAAATATGGTTGAATGTGGTTTTCCACCAGCAAAACATAAGCCGAATATGTAGATACTTTTACATATTGCTTTTTATCCTCCTTCCATAAATTTATAATTTCTTTAAAATTTTTTCTTTTGTTCATTTTAGATCTCCTTTAAGTTGTCAATTTATTGCAACTTATATATTATAAAGGTAAAACAAAATAAAGAAAAGGGGCATCATTATAATACCACCCACCAAAAATTACAAAAAACTTATAACTTTAAAGAAAATATTGCTTAAATGTTCCCAATTTGAGATTCAAAGAAAATAATCATGTTACTTCTCAAAAAATTAATAATATTACTAAATTTCATAAGCAAGGCTATTACTCTAACGAGAAATATTTACCCACAAATAAATATTTTATTTTTAGCGGGTCCAATATAATTAATCATAAAATGAATTTTACAAATTGTAATAAAATAAATGCAAATGAAAAAGATTATAATAATTTTAAAATTGAGAAAGATGATATATTATTAGTAAGAAGTGGCAATGTCGGAGATTATGCTATTGTTGATAATAATATACAAAATGCGATATTTGGTTCATATTTAATAAAGTTTAAAATTGACAACAATATTGTTATTAATCATTATTTTGGATATTTCTATCAATCAAATTCTTTTAAGAAACAATTGAATAAAATCATTCAGTCCTCTGCCAATACTAATATTAATGCCGAAAATATAAAATCAATTGTTATTTCATATCCGTCTTTAGTAGAACAAAATAAAATAGCAACTTTTTTATCATTAATTGATGAAAGAATAGAAACTCAAAATAAAATCATTGAAGATTTA
>Ga0172378_10000742_pt1 | contig 29264 bp, 27 predicted proteins | sample GrowelOW332metaG_FD_119755 | JGI IMG/M metagenome (GOLD analysis project Ga0172378, IMG submission 119755) | Groundwater microbial communities from an aquifer near a municipal landfill in Southern Ontario, Canada - Pumphouse #3_1 metaG | ecosystem: Environmental > Aquatic > Deep subsurface >...
CTCTGAAGAGAATGATAAATATTCTCCACCACCATTTAAACCTAATTGACTAAATACACCCGTAGATAAACTATTAATTATTGAATTCAAACCTGACTTTGCAAAACTCATTATTTGTTTCATGGCGAATTCACAAATATAAAAACTATATATTTTATCACAACTTCCAACAAATTCTCCAGTAGTTGCCCTTGTTTCTAAACAACTTTGATATTCTTCAACAACTGAAACAATCATTTTAAGTCCAGAATAAATTCCAGAGAAACACCAGAATCCACTACCTTGGCATAATATTATACTTCCTACAACTCCAGTTTGTGTAACATCGGCAACGCTGTATTTACCACCCAAATTACATTTACTACTAGGACATTCTATAGGATCACAAATTTTACTCAAAGCTACACAATCATTAGGACTTAACAAATCCATACATTCGAAATTAGTCAAAGCTGCAACTTTTTGACCTACATCAATTATGCTTCCAAGTACATTAATACTTGTTTTACCATACTGTTTATTTGCAGAATTTATTGCACTAATAGCACTATTATACAAATCCTTTATTTCTGAAGAACTTAAGTTATTACAACCAATAAATGTATTAAAACTATTACTATTAATATCAAAAGATTGACATATATCTTTTTTATGTTCATAATCTATTACATTATCACTTCCAACATTACAAATATAGAATGTATTTACGGCTCCACTAGAATCATATGATTTAGAATTACTACTTAATATTCCATCATATGAATTTGCGACATAGGCATACCAACCATTTTCAATATCAACAGGAACAATAGAAACACGTCCTTCATTCACATCAGCAACCGAAGCACTTGAAGAACCATAATATCTTACTTCAGGATTATCAATTTTATTTCCTTCACATGAATTTTTTGTACTTTCTTGAGATTTTAATTCTGTCTCTTTGGCCGATGTTTCCTTTTGTGAATCCCCTTCTATTTCTTCTAAAGACCCAATTTGTACATCTTTCTTTGATCTACAAGACAAAGTTCCATCACTTAATGGATATATAATATAACCTTCTGGACAGCTTTTTGATGCTAAAAGATTTTCTTTTCCACCATATTCATTGTATAAATTAAGTAATGCAGCTTTACAAGCATAATCATTATCAAGACACTCGACGCCATTTCCTAATAAACTATTATATAAAGCAGCATTTTCCACCTTGGCCGTAGTATCTAATTTACCTCTAACATCAATAGATTTACCTTCAATATAAATAGAATCTAATTCTTCTCTAACAGATCCTAAAGCATAAACGGCAGCGTCATCTCGATCTTTATAATCTTCACTTTTTAATTTTTCTTCATATTCTTTTTTTAATGTAGCAGTTTTATTTCTGTATAATTTTACTGCTTTATCGATATCAGCACTTTTGTTCATAATACATTGATCAATAGTAGAAAATTTACCCTCCCCCTCACCAATATTATTATAACATTCGGCTTTTACAACCTTCATAATAGACATTCTTGCAACACCTTCACCAGATGTCATGGCTGCCATCATTTTTATTGCCATAAATGTTTTTGTAGCAGTACAACCCCCTTTCCAAAGTCTATATACTGTATCAATCGTATCTAAAATATTATTTATTACTTCTAAAGTGTCATTCAAATTTTCAGCTTTTTCTTTGGCCTTTTCAGGAGTCAAAGATATTGTTCTTTTTTCTACAGGAATATTAAAAGAGAAATTAACATTTGTATACCCATTTCCTATTTTAGGATTAATAGTTATTTTAGCCGTTTTTACTATATTTATTTGTTTTACATCCAAATACATTTTCTTTTCGTTCCCTAAATCAATAGTTCTACTTTCTCCTTCTTGTAAAGTATAACGAATATTTTTAATAAGAACTGAAACATTAGAAGGATTAATCTGATATACATTTACTCCATTTGATATTGCTCCTTGTAATATTTTTTGCTCTATTAATTTCCCACTATCATCACTAATATTTGTCATCTCTAATACAACGTTTGGAGTTTCTGCTAAGAATTTAAATTCATTTACACTTACGGACATTTTATTTTGATTTGCAGTTTGAATTACTGCACCAGAATTAGACATATCATAATCTGAAATCATTTTAAGTTTACTTGATATAATATCCTTATTAACTGAATTTGGATATTCTTCTAAGAATTTATTTCCTAACTCATTAACAGCTATAGAATCATTTATTTTAATAGCCAATAAAATTCCGTTGAATAATGATTTTTCCGCATAATAACTAAAACCAATAATTGGAGCTTCTGTATCTATTTTTTCTCTAGGATATATTCTCGTAAAATTATTTAGAGTACTAATGGCTGTAGGAAAAAATTTTGTCTCTAAAGGCTTACTAATTTGTTCATTTGTGGATTTGTTTGTTATATTCAACCTATAATTTTTATCATCTATACATTTTACTAATACACTTCCATAATGTTCGTCCTCTACTAATTCATATATTTTTTCTATTTTTTGAACAGTACATTTACCATTTGGGAAACTATCTCCTTCTCTTAACCAAACATTATCACCATCAATATTTAATGAAACACTATTTCTTGCATCAACAATACCATCAAAGGATATTGAAAAACCAGCCTTACATTCAAAACCAGGTAAATAAAAAACGTCACTTGACTGACCAACAGATAATTCTGAATTAATTGCTTCAATAGAATCTAATAAATCAACTTTCAAGTTAACAGTATTTGTATTGTAACCGGCTAAATAAACGCTACCCAATCCAGAAAAAAACGTCAATTTGTCTTTGTTATCTTCTTTCATATTAAAATACATGGTTGTTGGAGATAAGTCATAGTCAGACATAAATTTGTATTGAACCCTAGCCGTTAAAAGACCAGAAATATATTCAGTTAAATTATCTTCATTTGGTTGTTTTGAAAGAACAACTACTACATAACCTATATTTTCAAAAACATCATCAATTGTAACTAAAGAATCGCTTGAATAAGCAGAATTAATTGGATGATAACTAATACTCTTAACACCTTCTGGATAATCACCAGTAAACGAAATTGAACTAATCGTTGAAGATTGTAATAAAGAATTTAATCGAATTGCTTCAAGTTGACAATATACAGCAACATCTTGTTCTGCTAAAAGATTACTAGTAACAACCGATGGAGAACATTCAGTAATCATAATTTTGAAATCTGCTTTATAATTTTCGTTACAATCCAATGAAGAATCAGCATTAACAAAACAACTCAATGTAATAATAAAAATCATTACAAAAAAGAATATATAATTAGTTTTTTTCAACATTTATCCAAGCTCCACACCTAAAATAGATGTTTCTACATTTAAATAATTATTTTGAAAGCTTTCAACATCATTTGGAATATCAAATATAACTGGATCTATATATAATATATTTGAATTTTGCAACATTTCATCAGTAAAGTATTGATTTACCTTTCCACCACCGATTACAACATTTTCTACAGTTGTAGATGGAGTAGTAACCTCTTGACAATTTTCTAACCCAAATAATTCTGAGAAAATATTACTAGACGAAGTACAATATTTTTCTGTTGAAGCAGGAATAGTAATTTCTGAACCAGAATAAATATATGCAACAATATCATATTCATCTTCTGATAATTTTACAACACTTGTTTCGGGATACATCGCACTAATAACATTACCATTTGACCCATAAAAGTTTAACATCACCTTGTCCTCATTAGCCAAATCATTTACATAAATTTCTAATTCATGTTCTTTATATAAAATAATATCATATGATTTGACATCTGTTGCAATAATTTTATTATATTTTGAATATCCATCAGAAGATACGGTTAATACACCATTAATACATGTTGGGATTTTGCCAGAATAAATATATTCGCCTTCAATAAAATCTGTTTCACCTAAATTACAAATATCATCAATACATTTGAAACTTAAATCTGCTTTTATTGGATTTAGATAAGAATCATATGTTTTTACACTAATTTTTGAATCCCTATAATTACACATATCAATTCCTATAGGTTCTTCTTCTTTAATAGCAGAAGATAATGCCTCTCTTGGATTATTATTATCAATTACTACACCTACTGGATATTGAAAAACAAAATCCTCATCCCATATTTGAATTAAAACTGGATATTGAATATCGTAAACAAAATGGACATTTGAGAAACACATACCAAGCATATTGGCAACATTTCCTATGGGATTTACGTTTCTATCACCATAAAAATCTATTCTACTAGTCCAATTAGGATTATAAACAATATTTACATTTTCATCAAAATTAACACCAATATTTTGAGTAAAATATTTTTTTATGACATTTGAAGAATCATAATTGTTTCCCGAAAATTTAATTAAATTTATATTCGCATTTAATGCTTCGGTAATATTACTTCTAATATCTTCATCTTTAAATGTAGTGGAATCACAATCAAAATTTATAGAATCTACTGGAGCATAATTCCATAAAACATCCATTGTATAATTTTCTAAAAATACATTTTCTTTTTCATAAACGAAAATTTGTTTAGCTAAATCATAATATTTCCCCAACTTTGAATCTACAGAAACAGTATGCATACTAACCACAGAAGATTTTTCATTATAATGCATATCTAAATCACCAACCACATTAACTATTATCCTTTCTTTGTCAATAGTTACAGCAACCTCTGATTTATCAACATTAATAACATAACCAGAATTTACATATTCTGAAAAATTACAATAGATTATTTTTTCCCCAATATATTTTTCTAACTGAGATTCCATATCTGATAATTGTGGAACTTGTTCAATAAAAGAACCATTTGGAGCAAGATATAACCAATAAGGAATTTCCATGCCTAAATGATTAAGTTCTGAAGAAAATGGTGTATATTTAGTAGAAGAAACCAAATTTGGTTTTTCAATATAACCAGCATTATCTCCAAGAATAACAACTCCCTCTTTTGTAACAGATTTTATACAACTCAAATAATAATCATAAACAGACTGAAATTCCTTATCAATTGAACTCACTCCAATAATATTATCATTAAATATAAAAAATAAAACAATTCCCGCAAAAAGAATTACACCAACTATTATAAACAAAGTCACCTGCCCCTTTTTTACTTTCTCTTTTTTCAAACAAAACATAATATAATGATACTATAACTCTATTTAAATATTATGAAATGAGGAGAGGAGGATTCGAACCCCCGTAGGCAAAAACCACTAGGTCCTAAGCCTAGCCCGTTTGACCGCTCCGGCATCTCCTCATGAGAAATACAAAATAAAAAACTCAAGAGATTATAAAAAGGTTTGGAGATCGGATATCGGATGTCAGATGTCGGATGTCGGATGTCAGATGTCAGATGTCGGATGTCAGATGTCAGACGTCAGACGTCAGACGTCAGACAAAAATTAAAACAAAAAACAAATAGATTAAAAAAATCACACAAAACAATAACTAATTCTAACAAGGTTCTATTTTTAACGTAGTAATTTTAATGTTCTTTTTTTCTTCCGTTCCTTCTGATGTTACAATAGCCTTTGAAGTTGTATTATAATAAAGCTTTCCCAACATTTCCTTACATGTAAACGTTCCCGTCATGAGACCTGCGCCCTCTATATAAACTTTTAAATTCTTTTTCTCTGTATTAAATTTACCCACATTACATGCGGTATTACAATAATTAATCATTTCAACAGTATTATCCTTTAAAGTAGAAGAGGCACCTGTTATTGTTTCCCAAAAATTTCCCCATCCTGTAGTAAATCCAAAAACTAAAAGACCTAAAACAAGAGCACCTAATACAATATAAATTAATGTACTAGTCGACACATCACCTTTTTTACTACCAACCATATTTTTTATAATCTCCTTTTATTTATAAATGTTTCTAGAACAAACATTTATTAATTTCTATTTATTTTAAAAAATATGAAAAGGGGACAGATTCAAACAGAGGTTTTAATCGCAATAATTATAGGTGTATTAGTTTTATCACTCGTTATATATGGAATTTCAACAGAATGGGACATGTTTAACAAAGACATATGCGGGAATATTGGATGTGCAGATAATACGGAATCAATTCAAAATGCATGCGAATTGGCCTGCCTAGATAAAGATAAAGTTGAATATTGCGAAAAAATAAGAACAATAAAATTTAATCAAACAAGTAAAAAAGGAACTTGTGAAAAGTTATCTGAGGAAAAACAATTTGAAATAAAATCATGTATAGGTATCTGCTAAAATGGAAAAACCTGAAACAATTCAAAAGATGAAAGAAAATGTTCTTGAACAGATAAAAAAAATGCCAGCAGATAAACAAGATAAAATAAAAAAAGAAATAGATAATATGCCTGAAGAAGAATTCTTAAAATTTGTATCTAGTTCTAAAAATAATTGTGTTTTTTGTTCAATAATTGAGGGTAAAACACCAACAACAAAAATAGAAGAAACAAAAAACGTATTAGCAATATTAGAATTAAATCCTAAATCCAAGGGTCACACACTAATATTGAATAAAGATCATAACGGCCCAGTAACAGATGAAATGATTGAAATTTCAAAAAAAATCAGCGAAAAAATAATCGTGACACTCAAACCAAAAGATGTTAGCGTTAATGAAGGTAAAATATTAGGTCATACAATAATTGAAATAATTCCGAATTACAAAGAAAAAGTAGTTGGAAAAAGAAAAGTAAAAAGTGAGTTGGAAAAAGTCCAAGAGAAAATTTTAGGTTTAAACAAAAAAACACAAAAGAAAAACGAACCCAAAAAGGAAGTTGAAAAACAAAAAGAAACACAAGAGAATAAACCAACTGGATTACCATATTTTTCTGAAAGAATTCCTTAAAATAAATTAAATATGAACGATATTATTTTTTCTAAAAAGAAAATACTTGATAATACCGCTATAAAAAATACAGGAGCAAAGGGTAAACCATCTTTTACTATAACATTTTCTTTTTCTTTTTGCAATAATTTTACATCTTCTTCCGTAACACCATAAAACGAAGATTTTATAACCTTGTTATCAACAACAATATCATTTTTTATCCAATCACCTATTCGTAAGTCTTTTGTTGAAATTTTCTTTTCTAATGCAATAGATTCTAAAGTTTTTGCAAAAATAATTAAATTAGGAAATAAAAATAAAACAATTCCAATTGCTAAAAATATCCTATAAAATATAAACAAAACAAAAAAAGGAATACTAACTAACATTAAAAATTTAATCTTTGAGTTTCGATAATTTTTCTTTAATTCAATATTCATATTCTTAAAATTTTTAAAATACAAAACAGTTGAATAAACAATTCCATAAATGCTTCCAGAAATAAATAAGAGAATTAAAAACGAAAATATATTTAATGTGCTAATAAAAAAATTTTGACCAATAAAAAATGCACTCATCGAAAATAATAAATTTGCATCTCCTCCTGCAAAAAACTTTGAATAATATAATAAGTTAGACAATAAAAAACATACTACAAATACATATACACCCTGAATTAGATATCCAGTATTATTAGTTATAAAAAAATTAACAATAACGTGAAAAATTCCCCCTATCAATAAAGAATATGTTAACCAACGATCAATTTCCCTTCTCTTAAAATCCTGTAAGGATGCAATCAAAGTTCCAATAACTAACAAAATAAAAAAGAAATCAATTTCCATTATTTAGTGTCACCCTTTCTTAAATCTCCAGAAACACTTACTCCACGAAATTGCCCACCACGTTTATAGACTCTAGCATTTCTTTTACGCTTCAAATCTTTTTTCGTAGTTCTTCTATCACAACCACCATACTCCATACAGAAAAAAAGTTTATTTCATTTATATTATTTTGGGATAATTTATTTAAACAAACATATACTCCATTTTCCTCTACATTCACCATAATTACCACACCACGTTAATCCTTTACTTAAACATTGTTTTTCATTATTAGGCCAACATTTTTCATCTCTCACAACTCCAGCACAAAATACACAATCTCCATTTTTGTTTTTTATATAACTATCTATACAATCACCACAATCAATACCATCACCATTTTTTCTAAATAAACTTGAACATGAGACGCAATTTTCTGAACCAAGTTCAGGAGTATATCCATAACTTTCATCAATACAATCACCACACTTACGCGTATCTCCTTCATTTGCTTCATTCCTATTTAGAGTAGAACAACTAAGACAAACATTATTTGAAAAGATTTCATTGTCTGTCGTACAAGTATCCTTGCTAATAACACATCTTCCATTTTCAACAGATTCTCTTATAATATCTCCGTCACAAACACATTGTTTACTTTCATCATCATATTTTTCGTTATTCTCTGGACAAATTTCTTTAGATGACTTACATTCTTCTTTATAACAATATTTATTTTCTGGACAACAAATACCATTACACATAGTTCTTTTTAGATAAGAACACCAATCTTCTGAATTTATATTGACACACCCATCATTGACTTCAGTAAATCCTTCTTTACAATCACTACATAGTCCTGCCTCTAAAGAATCTCCCCTGTTTAAACTTGAACATGAGACACAATTATTTTCATCATTTTCTGTATAGCCATTTAAACATCCACCACAATAACCAGCTACTTCTGTATCATCCAATCTGTTTAACTCTGAACACTTTACACATTTTTCATCATTATAATATCCATAACCAAAATTAGCACATCGCTGAGGTTCGTCTATATAAAGCATACAAACATTGTTTCCATCTCTTTTTATTCCCCCTTTACAAACACATTTATTTTCGGTTTTATTATATTCTTCGTTAGGTTTTTCTTTACAATATTCTTCCATTTCCTTTATTGATTTACAATTATCTTCATAACAAACATCGCCATCCAAACAACAATTGCCATCACACATTGTTCCTTTCAAATTAGAACACCCTATTTTAGTAGAAGAATCATATTTTGAAGAGCATTCATCATTTGAATAATCATATAATAACCCCATATTTTTACATTTATTTATAGATACTTCCAAATAACAAAACCCATTATACTCTTCATATTCTTTGTATTGAGATAAACATTCTCCACAGGAATTTCCTTTATATTCTCTATTTGAGATGGAACAAGAGTCAGAAATTTTAATATCAAATTCATGTCTAAAACTCCAATTAATAGTTTCAACAAATGATATTTTTGTAAGTTCCTTTGGCATTATTTCCTTTCTTTTTTGTTGTTCAGATCTTTGTACATGCAAATCACCATTTGCATTTTTAATTATTGTATAAATACTAAAACAATAATTAATCCAATTATCTGAATTGAAAAAATTATCAGTATAATATCCATTAAATCCTTTTCGAATTAAATCATCAGTTAATATATTACTATACTCCAATATAAATATCTCATTACAAAATAACTCTTTGATTTTATCTAAATCTTCATTCACATTATTTCCATATATTTTTCCCAGAATTAGTTTTTCATTTTTTTCATAAATTTCCATTTTATCATACATTTTCAAAACGTCTTCTGGTAAAACAATAGACGTTTGAAATAATTCTTGTCCTGTTTTGTAAACGGAAATTCCAACGAAACACATCGTAATTGTCAATATAACTATCCACAATTCCATTATTGACGCTCTTTTATTGTTATTAATTATTACCATACAAATGTCAACACATCTCCCTCATTTGATTCAATTTTTACTTTTGCTTCTTGAAATTTGTTGCCTGAAGTAATAGATTCTATCAAATAATTCAATAAATCTCCAGCGTCCGCACAATAAGAATCATAAGATACATAATCACATTTAAAATATACATATCCCTCGTCTCCTTCAATTCTATAGATTTTATCATCTTTGTTTTGGTTAATCTGAAAGTTATCCAATGCATCTTCATTCAAACTATACCAGTTTAAAGCATCATTTGAAAATTTTATATTATCAGAAGAGTAATCAATATATATAGGATTACAGTTTTCTCTATTAGAACATAATATAGCCATTGTGATTTCTGGTAAACCAATCTTATCTGGAACATTATTATTTTTATACATTTTTAGAAACATTGAATAACTATTCATCGAATAAGAATCAACTTCTTTAATTTCCGTAGTATTTGTAATAAAGGGGCTAATTAAAACATATAATATTATAACTACAATTATTATTATTGTTGCAACAAATCCCGTCATAAAATCGCCAATTTGTGCTTTTTTATTCATTCATCACCAACGTAATTATATTTAATTTAACATCACTATTATTATATTTTACAACAAAATCTATATTTGTATATCCTGGAATAGAATTTTGTTTTTTCATTTCTTCATAAGTTTCTGTATCTGGATTTTTCTCATAATATTGCATGGTTTCCAAAATCCAACTGCTATCTTCACCTTGTATATATGCTTTATTTAATCCATCTATTGTAACATTAACGAACATTCTAGAAAATTCATTATTCGTGTTATTATAACCACAATATTCCAAAATTTTTCCTCCAAATTTCTTATCAAGGTCATCCAATCTTCCCTGTAACAATATCTTATTATCAATTAAACAATTATACACATTTCTGGCTAAAATTACAGACTCTGTATCTTTAACATTTAAATCATTACCATAAGACATACCAGTAATCACAAAAATAGCTATGCCTACAAACAGAATTAACAAAACTCTATAAACCATCAAAACCATATCACTCATTGAACCAGCTGCTCTTTTATTCATCTATAATTATCTTAAAATAAGATTCCTCCTTTACAACAGAAACTTTATATTTTGAAAAAAAAGGATAACCCTTTTCTAGAGTTGAACCTTCCAAAGAAATCATTACTTTACCATTTTTTATTTCAACATTATTAACAGTCATACCATTATTTTTTTTATAAATTGTAATATTTGTACCAGCCTCTGCAGAATCTATTAAAAGAGCAGTCTGTTTTTCGGCTAATTCTTGTTTTAATCCACGATTATCTTGACGACTAACCATCGCAATAATAAAAATACCCGCTACCAATCCAACCAAAATTAGATGAACTAATGTCTGTTGTAACATTTGTGCTTTTTTATTTTTCATTTTAAAAAAGGTTTTTTAGACCAGTAGTTATTGCATAAGCTGCAGCCAATAAAAGAAAAATCCATATTATCCACTTAACAGTCTCGTCCGCCATACCTCTCTTATTTTTCATAAAAACAACTAGAAAACATAGTTAATAAAATTTATGTGAGAGTTATTTAACCAAAAGCTCTTCTATAATCTATCATATCTGCAGAAGTAACACCCTCTAAAGCACTTAAATCGTTACCAATTTGGTCAACATCCTTTTCTTCTGGATATGCAAAAGATATAATTAATGCTTTTAATCCGAATGCTATTGGCAATTCTTCGAAATTAGCAATAATTCCACCTTTATCAACAATAATTTTTTCACTTTCTTTTCTTAACCAATTAAAATCCATATCTAAACTATTTGGCATGATTTTATATTGAACAGCACTCATTCCCATTTTAAGGTCCTATATATCCACAAATTGGACAAACGTATTTAACTGAAAGACTTCTACATTTTTTACATCTAAAAATTTCAGCACCACATTTAGGACAAGGAAATTTTACACCATCATTACTTGATTTATCACAACTAACGCATTTTTCCATATAACAAATTCTTATTTTTAATTTATAAAGTTTTGGTATCTACCATTCTTGCCTTATTTATATCATTAATAATCAAACTTCCACCATTCTCTTTGTTTTCTTTATATGTTCCAGAAACTACAAATCCCTCATCTTCTTGTATATTACTCACGGTTTGAAAAAATTCTTCATATGTTCTTGGAAAAATAACACAATCACAAGATTTATTTTTATTAGCTATAGTCAAAAATGCCATATTATCTCCGCTTTTTGTCTTTGTTTTTCTAAAACGCTTAATAATACCAAATAATGAAATACTTTCTGAATCTACCAAATTATACTCATTAAGTGAAGCAGATTTAGACTCAACAAATAAATCTACTGGATTTCCTGAAATACAAACACCAATTAATTCATTTTCATAACTTATCATATCTTTAAGACTCATTTTATTTGAGACAACTTTTTCTACAACTGGAGCTTCAAATAAAGTAGCCTGCTTATTTGATTTTTTATTTCCATTTTCTTGAATAGCTAACAAATCACCTCTATTTATTCCAAAATTATCAAAACATCCAACACAAATTAAATTTTTGATTACTCTTTTGTTGACCTTTGTTAAATCAACTTTATTTAAGAAATCATCAAACGAATTATAACTCCTATTGCCAATTATAGAATCAATAGCTCCATCTCCCACATTCTTTATTCCACTTAGTCCAAACCTTATTATTTTTTTCTTTCCTAACTGTTCAACATTAAAACTTTTTAATGATGTATTAATGTCTGGTCCTAAAATATTTATTTTCATCTTTTTTGCTTCCTCTAAATAAAAACTCATTTTATCTGGATCTTTAATACTTGAAGAAATTGTTGCTGTCATAAATTCAACTGGATAATATTTCTTTAGATAAGCTGTTCTATAAGCTATCAACGCATAAGCTGCTGCATGACTTTTATTAAAAGAATAAGATGCAAATTTTACGATATCATCCCATAATTTATCAATATCTGCTTTGGACATTTTAGCAACAGTTGCACAACCATTCTTGAATTTTTCCTCCATACTTTTCATTAATTCAATTTTCTTTTTACCAATAGCTTTTCGTAAAGTATCTGCTTCCGACATACTAAACCCAGCTAATTTCTGAGCCAATTGCATAACCTGTTCTTGATAAACCATAATTCCATATGTTGGAGCTAAAATTTCTTTTGCTAACTCATGTGGATAAATTATATTTTCTTTTCCAGATTTACGATTTGCATAAACTTCTAAATATTGCATTGGACCAGGACGATATAAGGAAACAATAGCAATAATATCATCAAAACATGTTGGATTTATGGATTTCAAAGTTTTTTGCATTCCACCACTTTCAAGTTGAAAAACACCAACACTATCTCCTTTGGCTAACATACTATAAACATTAGGATCATCCAATGGTATATTTTCTAACCATTCATCATTCTTATCAATAAAATCTAAAACCTTTTTGGTAATATTAAGAGTTTCTAATCCTAAAAAATCAAATTTTACCAAACCTAAATCTTCTATTTCATGTCCTTCTGCTTGAGCAACAATAAAACCATCTCGTTCCATAACTGGTAAATAATTTGTAATTGGTTCCTTTCCCCAAACAACACCACAAGCATGAACTCCCTTATGTCTAACTCCACCTTCTAATGTCATTGCTATATCAAAAACTTCAGAATATTGACGCTGAAAATCAACTAATTCTTTACTAGCATCCAAACTTTCTTTAATTGTATCCTCATTAACATAATCTGTTATTTTATTTGCAACATTAAACGGAATTTTAAAAACTCTCATAACGTCTTTCAAAATTGATTTAGCACTCATCGTTCCATAAGTACCAATCAATGCGATTCTATCTTCACCATATTTTTGTTTAACATAATCAATTACAACATCTCTATCTCCAAAATCTACATCAAAATCAGGAAGACTAATTCTGTCTGGATTTAAAAATCTCTCAAATAACAATCCCAAATGTAATGGTTCCAATTGAGTTATACCTAAAAGATACGCAACAATACTACCAGCTCCACTTCCCCTACCTGGTCCAACCTGACATTTACTCTTAGCTGCTGTAATAAAATCTCTAACAATTAAGAAATATGTTGAAAAACCCATTTTTTTAATTACAGATAGTTCATATTCCATACGTTGTTTTGCAATTTCATAATTTTCTTTTTCACCATACACTTTTTCTAAAGATTCATTACATAATTCTGTAATATATTCATCATGAGTATATCCGTCAGGAGTAATATAGTCCGGGAAAGTTGTTTTCCCTAATTCTAATTCAACATTACACATATCTGATATCTTTTTTGTATTATTTAATGCATCTATTCTATCGGGGAACCTCTCAATCATTTCTTCTTTACTCATAACATGATATCCATCTCCATTAAACTGAAAATGATTTACGTCATCTAAAAAACCATTCGTTTGAATGCAAAGCATTGCCTCATGCGCTCTAGCATCTTCTTTCATTAAATAATGTGAATCACAAGTTGCAACAAGACCGATACCCATTTCATCAGCCCACTTATAATATGTATTTCTTACTTTCTTTTCCTCTGGAATATTATGATTTTGAACTTCTAAAAAGAAATTTTCCTTACCAAATATATCTAAATATTCTTGTATTTTTTCTTTAGCCAAATCAAAATTATCATTTACTATGCTTTGAGCAATATCATTTGCAAGACAAGCACTTGTACAAATTAATCCTTCAGAGTACTGTTTTAAAACTTTTTTGTCAATTCTTGGTTTATAATAAAATCCTTCACATGCACCAATCGAACTTAATTTTAATAAATTTTTTAATCCCTCATTGTTTTTAGCAAGAAGAATTAAATGAGTTCTTTTTTCCGTCTTATCATTAACTTTCATATCATTAACAAGATAAGCTTCCATTCCAAAAATTAACTTTATTCCTTCTTCTTTTGCTGCCTGATATTTATTAACTAACGATTCCATATTACCATGTTCAGTAATTGCAACAGAATCCATTCCTAATTCTTTAATTCGTTTAAATAAATAATTCTGATATTTTTCATCTATTTTAGGATTTTTCTTAAATTTATTATTTATTTTAATTGACCCATCCAAAAAACTAAATTCTGTATGCAAATGCAAATGAACAAAATTAACATCATCTTTGTTAATCTTGATATTAATCTTGGGTTCTTCTACCTCTTCTTCAATAATCTGTTCCTTTATTTCCTGTTTAGGTAATTCTTCTTTTAATAATTCTAATTGTTTTTCGGAACCAAAAATATCTTCTATATATTTTTTAGCTTGATTAACACATTCAATTGTATATTCAGAAACATTATACTTTTTTGAAAGAGCAATTGCAGAATCCAAATATTTTTTAATTGAAGCATAAGAGACCGTCATTAATAAAGGATTTCCACATTTTCTACAAGTTCCAGTCAATGGAATTCTACGATATTTTATATTACATTTTGAACATCTAAATTCTTGTCTAAAAAAATTAGTTAAATTTCCCAGAATATCTTTTAAAAAATGTTTTTCAACAATCATTCTGGCAACATCGTCCTTATCAACAGCCCTTATTTTATCAACCAATTCCATTTGTTTTTCAACTTTTTCTTTCATAGTTTTCAAAACTTTATATGAGCCATTTTTTTCTCCATTATTAATATCATTAGTTCCATGAGTAAAACCAATTCCTGATAAAGCAGAAATATTATTTTTCAACCGATTTTTTACATTATCGTTCATTACCACACTTGAATGTTCTTTGTTCTGTGATTTTGTATATAGATCTAAATTATAATGCCAAGCAATATCATATTCTAATATTTGATCATCAACTTCTCCAGGAAAAATTCTTCCGTTAAGTATTAATGGGGCATCTTGTGTTCCTCCACGATGTTTAGGTAAATAATTTCTACTAAAATTTAAAAGAACATCCATAAGCATCATAACAGATATTTCATCTCCATCACAATCTCTTCTCACGGCAGCATGCATATATGGACTTGCTAAAATTCCTTGCATCTGAGAAAATCCAATAATTCTACCAATAACTCCAGCACAATTATGGGGAGCCATACAAACGACGAGTTGTCCTATCAAATCTTCCTCTGATTTTAAATCATAAAATTTATTCTCCAAATATATTTCTTCTAATTCATTATCTAAAAATTTTGTTATATTGTAAAATATTGAATTTGCGGACTTTTCTAGTTCATTATTAAATGAAGATAAAACAACATCATGCGGTCTAATCTCTAATATTTGTTCTTCATTTAATAATTCATTCCCATATATATCATAATTATATCCAAGTTCTTTTAGTTTTTCGATACTTGTTCCAATTTCTACAGGTTTAAAATGTGTTAATGGAATTTCTGTACCATCGTATCTTATTGTTCCGTCTTTATTTACTGTTAATCCGTTTAATAATCTTAAAACTCCCTTTCTTGAATCCTCACAAAAATCATTATTATAATCTTTTATTCCTTTAATTAATTTAATAATACCTTCATCTTTATTATTATTTATCAAAAATTCTTTTAGTTTTTCCAAATTTTCTGGATTTTCCAAATAATCGTTATTGGCTATTGTATTTGTGCCACCGACCTGTTTTCTTAATTTAACTTTTTCTGGTCTTCCCATCCTTGCTCCGACAAATTCACCACTTTTATCCCTAATTTCATAATCGGAAAAATTATTTATTATTTCTAAAACATTTTCCTTTTTGTCTAAATAATTTATTATATCTGATATCTTTTCTAGATTCTCCGATATTCCTATATTTAACAATAATGATTTAGCAATTTCTTCATTAATTACTACATTATCAAAAACAACATCATGAGGAACACCTAAAATTTCCAATGTTCTTTTTGCTACAGAATATTTTTCTTTTGTAATTTGTCCCCAAAGCAAAATAAATTTATTCTCAACGAAATGCCCATCTTTTAACCATAATAACAATTCCTTAAATTCTGGAACACTAATTTCAGACCAATAATAAATAAATTTTGGATGTAATGGAACTAAATATTTTTTACTTATTTTAATTGCGTCATCCAAACATATGTCATATTTGTCATATTCCATAAATTCATTTAAAATATCCATTTTTTCTTTAACCTCCAAGTCCCACCATTCTTCGACATAAGCTGATTTTAATAAATTAGAATTTCTATCTACAACATCACCCAGAGAAACTAAAATATCTCCCAAATAAATTATTTCTGAAATATTATTGAATATGTTTTTACCTTCATCAAATGTATATATCTTTTTTACACTACCATCTTTTAATTTTACAATTGGACCATCGATTGTATCACATGAAGTAATAACGGCTCCTTTTATCGGTTTTTCTATTTTTAATTGTGTTCCAAAAGACAAAAACCCATCACTAACTGACATAGTTGCAGGACTAATTCCAACACAACTAAAACCACTATCTCTACTTTTACCATATCTAAATCTAAAACTACCACTTCTTGATGGATAACCATAAACCGGTCTTCCCGCAACTAAATCTTTTATATAAACAGCTTCTCCGGAGTCTCCACTAATATTTTTTGAATGTATTAAAGAATACTCACTTAAATAATCAAAACCAGAACAAATTATTCCATTTTTTTTAACTTTACTTAATCTCTGTAATCCTTTTAACGCTTTCTGAGCCAAAGCTTCTGCTAATACTAAACAAACGCCACCTCTTATTTTATTAGTTGAAACTCTCGGTAAATCTTTAAAATCACTAACTTCCAAATTCTCTGTTGGATCACCATCAATTTGTATAGGTATTTCTTTTACCAAAAATTTTATTTCTTCTTCTGTTGGAAAATATTGAAGATTTGAAACTTTGTTATTATAATCACAACACTCTACAAAATATCTATTAATTTCGTCTTGACTAGCAATATATTTTTTATAACCAAAATATTCTCTTAAATAATCTACTAACATCAAAAATACACACGTAGTTGTTGTTCCTGCACTTCTTATCGGTCCTGAAAATTTAATATTAAAGAATCCTCTATCATCATCTTTAACAATTTCTAAACCCGTATATCCTTCTATAGGACTAGCAACAACACCCAACGTTAAATAAGCAAATCCTACCCTTAACCCAGCATCTATTGAATCTTTTTGACTCTCAAAATTAATAAATTGATTTTCCGCTATTTCTTTTGCAATAACAAATGCTACAGTTGGATCTTGTTTCCCGTATTGTGTTTCTAGTTTAATTATTCTATCGCTTATACTTTTTAGTGGTAAATTATTATAAATTGTTTTTACTAAATTAACACACCTTTCAGCAACAGATTTAGCTACAGGAGATTCAACGAAATTTGAAGGATCGACATTCTTTTTTTTAGCGATACCTGCTATTTTATAGCAATAATCTATTTCTTCACTTAAATCATTAAAATACTCGGTTTCATTCCAATATCCAAGAAATGTTTCCTCATCCATAAACACATATCTTTAATTTTGTTTATATAGATTTTTATAAAAATATGTCTATTTAAGATAAGTCAAAAAATCCGAAACTGTAACTGTATCATACAATATTTTGTCATCATTTACTAATACTACAGGATATTTTTCTATATCGTAATTTGATAATATAGTATCTAATGACGATAAATTTTGGTCAACAGCTATAGGAATTAATATTATTTGATCTCCTACTTTTTCTTTTACTTGTCCTAATATTTTTGACCAAACATTTTGATTAGCCTGTTGTGTTAAATCTTCACTATTATATTCATACAAATAAACAACCGTGTCATAATTAGAACATTTATCTGAATATTGTTTTATTGTACTCCAAAGCATTGTTCTTAAAACATCATATTTTTTATGAACTATTTTTATATTTTCAGAAACTTGTGAAGATTTTTCATATTCATCCATTAATTCTGCTTCTAAATATATTTTATTTGCTATTTTTACAAATTCTTGACCCAATAAATCACAAGAAGTTTCATTATTTACTAATGTAGTTATAAGATATGTATCAAACATAGTAACTTGAGAATTCAAGAAAGCATCATTCATTTCATTTAAATTTTTATTTTCCATACTCATTCCAAATAAAATGCCTAAAACAAAAATACCTAATGTGAATAAAAAAGCTTCTAAAAATGCTCGTTTGTTTTTATTTTCCATTTTACCAAGTATTATATCCTCTCAAGTATTTAACAACAGATATTATTAAAATAGGTGGATATACTAGTACATAAAAAAATGAATATATAAGCATTTCGAAGATTGTATAATTAACATTATCCTCTCTACAATAAACAAGAGATAAAAATAAAAATAACACTCCAACAATAAATAAAAATATCCCTAAAAACAATAAAACCGTTGGACTAATCATTAAATCTTTCCATGTAATTAAAGCCACTTGAGATTCAATCGATAATTTTGTAATCATTAATTTACTAAATATATACCTAGATCCTCTATATAATAGTATAAACAAACCAGCTATTCCAATTGCCCAACCTAATATAAAATAAGGAATAATAAATTTACCCAATATCCCAGTAGCCTTTCTTTTGGGAGTATATTGTTTTGTTGTTTGCATTCCACCAATACTCCAACGAATTCTTTGTTTAAACCAAACTTTTAAAGTTCTAGGAACTTCTGTATATACTATTGCATTCATAGCCATTTTGACATTATATCCAAAATTAACAATATGCCAAGTAAGTTCAATATCTTCGGTTAAATTAGACTCATCAAATCCATTAATTTTATCAAAAACGGATTTTTTATAAATAGATAAAGGACCATTCGTGACATAAATTGAATCAATAAATTCCATTATTTTTCTAGTAAATGCAATTGTTTTGTATTCAACAGATTGCATTTTTTCAAGAATATTTTTAGTATTTTGTACATATACTCTTGAAGTTACACCCGCAACTTTTTCATCCTCCAAGTATCCAATCATATTAGAAATTGCATTTTTTTCACAAACTGAATCTGAATCTGAAAAGCCTATTAATTCCGTATTAACAAATTTAGCTCCATAATTTTTTGAACCTGCAGCTTTTCCAGTATTTTTTGGAGTTTGTAAAGCCATAACTTTTGTAGGATATTTTTTTTCATATTTCTTTATTTTTGAATAAGAGTTATCTTTAGAGCAATCATCTACAACAACAATTTTTTCTAGACCTGGGTAATCAGATGCTAATAATTTTTCTATGGTATTTCCTATTGTTTTTTCTTCATTATAACATGGCACAACTATAGATAATGACCTAACTTTTGTATATTTAGGATCTAAAAATATTTTTTTTTCGTTTTTAAAATATATTAAAACAAATAGGAGCAAGAAATACATCGCAAAAAATGTAAAAAAATAATATATTATAGTTAACCATTCCATAAAAACATAATATTCATTTTAATTTAAAAGAATATGTATAATATAATTATTCTACTTCATTATTAAAATCCATTATCTTTATTTCCCTATTTTTTAAATTTATTATAGGAACTTTACAATATTCTGATTCTATTCCTTTTTTATTGAAGTATTTCGGGTTTTTAATCCAACAAGAACCATTTACCATTAATATATTATTTTTAACATCCACATTACATCTATGAAAGTGAGAAGTTAGTATTATGTCCGGTATTATATCTAAGACTAACGAAGCATTTTTATCAATAATTGTATCTGTAAAACCATATTCTGGAGACAATTGTCTTGAGTTTAACAAATCTTTTATTAATATATTAGGAGAATTATAACCATATTTATCTTTTAATTCTTTTTTTTCATTAATTAAATTATAAATATTCATTCCATGATACAATAATATATTAACACTATCCTCTATATTAATAATAGATGGATTCCCTACAAAACTAATATTATCATAATTTTTGAATTCGCCAAATTGATTTATATTAAATTTAGGCTGAGGTTCTCCAATCCAAATAGAATCCCTATTCCCTGGTATAATAAAAATTTGTAAATTTTGTCTAAACAAATTTAATAATTCTTGAAATTTTTTATATTGTCCAGATATAGTTTTAATTGATAAATCTTTTTCTTGTCCATAATATTGTCCAACTCCATCAATAATATCTCCACCGATAAATAAATATTTTATTTCTTCTGTATTATTTATCCATTTTATAAATTTTAAGAAATTTTTTTCTAAAAAATAATTTGAACCACAATGAATATCTCCAATAAATGCAATATAACAATCTCCTTTTGTAGTCTTTTCTTTAGGTAATTTAATTTCAGGAAAAACTATATCATTTGCTATTAACAAATTATCAACGACATTCCCCCTTATTAAAATTACATCATCCAAAAATACTTTTTGAGCTAATTCATATACATGACTATTACTTCTTGGAATAACAATATTGGCATCTTTTGTTAAATCTTCTACACATAATAAGATATTTTTATTTTTTGTATTTTTTTTATCATAAACGGTTGTAATAATTGAAAAACTTCCAGAATTGGGTAATTTTCTTATACTCGTCATGTCAGTATAATTATCTATTACAAATTTTTCTTTTAAAATATTATATTTTTGTCTAAACAAATTAGAAAAATCATTTATTTCAAATATTTTTTGAACAAATTCTGGTTCCTTTACTACTTTGAAATTTTTTTCTGTTAAATCTTTCTTTACTTCTGGAATATAATTAATTTCTAATAATTCTTCAAAATTTACACCATTTTTTTGTAAAACATTTTCTAGTAAAGATTTATTTTTAACTAAAACTCTTTTTGTAATAACTTTTTCTTTTAATTGAGAACTACTCAACAAATCTATAATTTTGTTTCTTTTTTCCAATTTCATTGATTTAAAAATTTCTAAAACTTCCTTATCTAAAAAAAAACCTCGTTTTATACATTCATTTAAAACTAAATCCACCATAATAAAGAAAACTTTTCTTTATTTATATAAATTCTTATAATTATATACCCAAAGAATCATGTAATATATTTTCTACTTTTATAGCAATATTATCTGGAATACTAAAACGAATATCTCTTGTTCTTCCTTGTCTACCTTTACTTATTACCTTCGCATTAATTATTCCCATCATATCTAATTCTGCTAAAATATCACTAATTCTTCTCTGTGTTAAAATATCCATCATTGGCTTTATTTTATTACATAAATCTTGATAAACGCCATAAACATCGCCTGTAAAATATTTGTCTATTTTACCATTTTTTTTATCTTTTGATAATTTTATTATAGAATACAACACCAATTTCTGTTGTTTTGGACAATTTTCTACAACATCAATTATCTTATCTTTTTCTAACTTTTCGTTTGCTTTTTCTATGTATTCTTCTTCTAATTTTGACTTATTATCTCTTTCGCATAATTCTCCAGCTATTCTTATCAAATCAAGTGCTCTTCTTGCATCTCCATGTTCTCTAGCTGCGTAAGCTGAACATTTTTCAACAACACCAGAAGAAATAACGCCTTCTTTAAATGCTAATGAACATCTTTCATTTAAAATATCAACTAATTGTATCGCATTATAAGAATGAAAAACTAACTCTTCTTCACCTAAACTACTTTTAACTCTTGAGTCAATATTTTCTAAAAATCTAACATCATTACTTATTCCTATTATTGAAATTTGTGATTGTATTAATTCTTGATTTAATCTTGTTAAAGTATACAAAAATTCATCACTCATTTTTTTAACAGCTTGATCTATTTCATCAAAAACGAAAACTACAAGTTGTTTTTCTTTATCTATTAATTCAATAAATTTACTCCAAACCTTATCTGTTGGAAGACCTGTCGCAGGAATATCTCCACCCATTTTTTGAATTAAAGCAGCAAGTATTCTATATTCTGTATCAGCTACTTTTCTTAATTTACAATTAATATATTCAAATTTTACATTTACATCCATTTCTTTTGCTTTTTTTGATAATTGTTTACAAACATACTCTACAGATAATGTTTTTCCAGTTCCTGTTTCTCCATAAATAAATAAATTACTTGGTCTCTCACCTCTTAATGCTGAAGCTAAAATACCTGCAATATTTTTTATTTCTTCATCTCTATGTTTAATATTTTCTGGAGTATATTTTACTTGTAATGCAGACTTATTCTTAAATAAAGTATTTGTAACCGCATTATTAAAAATATCATCTAATTCAACAGCCATTAAAACATATAAAACAATATAGTATTTAAATTTAATAGAAAAGAAATATTTTTTTATTTACCTTTGTTTCCTATAGACTCTATCCCCTTTATTTCTTATAGAAAATAAAAAATAATTAAATTATATTTAAATTTATTTAAATTATATTTTAATATATATATTATATAATATAAAGACTTATAAATAAAAATAAAAAAATAAAAAAATAAAAAAAATACTTATAAATTAATTCCAAAAGAAATAATGGGGTCAGGGATATTAATATATAATATAAAATATACAAAGATTTATAAAATATTTACATTTATTCAAATTATGGAAAAAAGATCATTTAGATCATTCATTGGAAAACAGGTAGTTACAAAGGAGGGTAAAAAAATAGGCTTTGTTAAAGACATTACTTTTGAAGCTAGAACAGGAGAATTAATACATTTAGTATTAAAAGATCTTACTTCTTATACAACAAATTTATCATTAGAAAGAACAAAAGAAAAAGAAGCTTTAGTTCCATATAATTCAGTAATTGCAGTTGGTGACTTCATTGTAGTTTCTGAAGAAGATTTATTATAAATATAAAATGGAAATGAAATTTTTAGGTTTAAAATATACAAAAATTAGTGTAAAAAAGAATCCTAATTTTGATGGCAAAATAACTATGAACCAGAATATTAAAATTAATTCTATTGAAGATTATAAACAATTAGACCGTAAAGAAGAAAGTATTAAGGTTTCTTATAAATTTGAGGTTTCTTATGGTGATTTAGGAAATATAGAGTTAGAGGGTATATTATTTTTAGCAATGGATTCTAAACTCCAAAAACAAATATTAAAAGATTTTGAGAGTAAAAAGGCAGATACAGAGGAAAATGTTTTGATTATGAACTTAATAATACAAAAAAGTTCAATTAAGGCAATGGAATTAGAAGAAGAAATGAATTTACCAATTCACGTAAAATTACCCTCATTACAGTTTAAGAAATAATTCTAAAAAGATTTAAAACAACTATTTTATAGGTTATTATATGCCAAAAATATCTAAAGAAAAAGAAAATAAAATAATAGAACAAATATTATTCCTTTTATATTCTAAATTTCCTCAATTAATATTTACTTCTGATATAGCCAAAGAAATAGCAAGAGATGAAGAATTTACTAAAAAAATATTAACTGAAATGGAAAAAAAAGATTTAGTAACAAAGGTTTCTAAAAATCCAGAAGGTATAAATTATATTAAAAGGTCTAGATGGAGAATATCAAATAAAGCGTATGATATCTATAAAAAATATAATATACAATAAAAAACAAATATCATTATAAAGAATTGATAATTTTCTTTCTTATGGATCCAATAAAGGAGGCTTTTTTAAAAATAAAAGAAGATATTGAATTATTAAGAATAGAAATTAATAATATTAAAAAAAATCAAGAAATAATAGGTTCCTTTTTAGATAAAATAACAGTTATTAATAATAAATTAGATAAATTAAACCAACAAACCAACAAACCAACAGATACTCCAACAAATCCAACAGATACTCCAACAAATCCAACAGATACTCCAACAAATCCAACAGATACTAAAAAAAATAATGACCTATACAGCTTAAATACTCAAAATAATGATTTTTCCATGAGAAATGGTGGGGTTCCAACAGACAAACCAACAAACCAACAGACAAACCAACAAACCAATAATACGTGTAATAATGAACAATATTTGAATAAATTAAATTATTTTGAAAAGGCTGATCTTCTTCTAAACACATTAGATGACACAAAAAAGGGATTAAGAAGAATGTTTAAGAATTTAACAAGTCAAGAGATGCTTGTTTTTGAAACATTATATAATTTTGACATAAAAAAAGATGACGATATTAGCTATAAAAAGCTTGCAAATATACTTAATTTAAGTGAATCATCAATAAGAGATTATATTAATAAACTGATAAATAAAGGTATTTTAATTGAAAAACATCGTATAAATAACAAAAATATTGTATTATCTATATCAAATAGATTAAAAGAAATAACCAATTTAACTACAATAAAGAGTCTGCGAGAATTATAAATCTATAATATATTATTCGTTTAAACGAATAATTAGATTAATTCTCTCTTTTATTATATTTACTACCTCAAATTATACTTATTTGAGCCCGTAGTCTTCTCTTTTTGTCGGTATTTCCCTAATAAAGCTAACTTTTAGCATCATTTTTGGTTACAACAATAAATTAATCAACACTAACTTTTAGTATATTTTTAATTTTTGTAGTATATCTCACTTTTCAACAAAAAAAGTGATTTTTTATAGTTAAATTAACTCTCACTTTTCCATTTTTTAGCATTTTTCAACCAAACTTTTTGGTTTTTAGCTAATATTTCTCTATTCTTTTCTGAAATATACAGTCTTTTTTGCCCAGAAGGCTCTGAAAACTCGTCGATAATACCAGGAATCTTACGTTTTATACTGTTTACTTGTCCTCTAATAGTACTTCTAGTCTTATGAAATGTAGCAGACAGATCTTCATAACTATACTTTTGGTCCTTTAAATTAAGTAAAATAACCAGAATTCCACGTTCACTTGTAGTTAAATTATCAATATTGTCTGTTTGGACAGCTGTTTGGACAGCTGTTTGGACAGCATAGTTGTTTGTTTGTGTTTTAAATACGTGTTTATTTTGTTGTTTATTACCATTTATTATAAAATTATTTTCTTCCAAGTCACTAATTCTTTTATTAAATGATTCAATTTCGGATTGGAATTTATTTATAAAATTATCATATTTCTTACTTTTATCGTCGAAAACACTAATCCATTTACCCACTTTTGCAAAATCCCTTTTTACATTTTCAAAAGAGTCTAACACCTCTTTTTTTAATCCATCTAACCTCTTCTTTTGTCCGAACATACTCTATTTAATAAACAGCTGTTTATAAATGTTTGTGCCTGTTTATGTTTTAAACAGCTGTTTATATTACCTGTTTAAGAAAAATATAATTATATATATGGTTATATCGAGAATGTTTGTGCCTGTTTATGTTTCATAATTATATTAGTAAAACACTTGTTTAAAACAGACATAAACAATAAACATAAACAGAATCTGTTTGTTTGTGTTTTAAACAAGTGTTTATATTATATAAATTTAAAAAGAATAATATCTATATAAAAGAATGAAGTTAAAAGAGATGTTAATTTATTCGTTTGTCTTTTCAAATTTAATAATAATTTTATCATTTATTTTCCCGATAGTTCCTTGCTCTGAGTATCCCAATGTTCCAAATCCAACGTCTGTTGTGAATATGCGAACACTAGGTTATATTTCGAATTGTGAATCAAATTCAGTAGTTGAATATTTAGGTTATACACAGAGTATTTCTGTAGCTTATTTTTCAATTTTAATAGTCTCATTTAGCGTGTTTATGTTGATTTTATTATTGATTAATAAACAAATAAACAAACACACAAAATCAAAAAAATAAACAATATTTAAACTAAGTAAACCTAAGTGAATACAATAAAATTATTAGACAAACAAAGGTTAAAAAATTTTCAAAAAAGGACTAAAAATTTCTAAAAAACACAATTTATTTCTTTTATTTTTTCATATAAACAGTTGTTTATATTTCATAAACATCAACGGAAAAATGTTTCAAGATAACTATTTTTGTTAGTATAGATATAAGTTTTTTTAAAACAAAAGAATCATTTTTCTCTTCAAAAGTCGGTTTCAGATCAAGAATTTTTGATTCAAATTTAATTATTTTGTAAACTGTCCCAAGTTTTAGTTTTATTTCAAGGGTTTTTCCTTAATTTTGAACAAATATTTCAACGAAATTAAGTTTAATTCTCAGTTCCAATTTTTTGTTTAGTAAAATAACTTTCATAAAAATGAATTGGCAATCTGCATTTAGTCGAATTTTATTAAAAATCGTGTGTGTTTGTGTTAAATGTTTTTTATAAAAACAAATAAAATTTTCAAAACAAAATAACGAAAGAAACTTTTTTGACTTAAAACTTAGTAAACATAAGTGAACAAAGATTTTATTTCTTTAAAACAAATAATAGTTTAGGTTGTTTAAAATAACCATAAATACTCAAAAAATTACAATTTTTTTAATTAATCTTTATCGTAAGTTCAAGACAAAATAAATATTTTACATTAGATTTTTAATTTTTTATAAAAAATACCAAAATAATATGTAAAGTTCGTATAATATACATTATGTGAAGTTTTTATATATAAAAACGAACTTATTTTGAGCGTTCTTACAAAAATATAAATATGCGAACGGATTTAATTTAAAATGATAAAGAAATGTATTCAATGCGGAGAAGAAAAAGAGCATCACGCGAAGGGTTTATGTTACAATTGTTATAAAAAAACGTTCTGGGAGCCTAAAATGGATATTTGTAAACGTTGCGGACAAAAGAAGATCATTCATGCAAAAAATCTGTGTGCTTCCTGCTATAACAATGTTTACCATAGTGAAAACAATAAAGCATATTCACAAAGAAAAACAAACCAAATAAGTCTTGTAACATATAAAAAATTAACAGAAAAGTGTGTAATTTGCGGTTTTGACAGGATTGTAGACATATTTCACATTGATTTGAACAAGAAAAACAACGAATTGAGTAATTTGATCGGACTTTGTCCCAATCATCATAGAATGGCGGACAATTACAAATATCGATTCGAAATTTATGAATCCTTGAAAGACAAAGGAATTTCTATTCCATTTACACAAAAAGACCTTTTTTACATGAATCAAACAAAGCAAAAAAGTCCTTTAAATTCGCAAAATAAAGGGAAATAAGAATACTTTTTTTACAAAAGCAATAATTCCTCTAAGTACTCTCACTTTTCATAATTTTTAATATTTTTTAGTTCGCACAATAACATTTTAGTGGCATTTTTTTGTTGGAAAAGTGAGAGTTAATAAAAGTTAGTAAAAAATATCAAAAAAAGAAAAAATTAAATTTGAATAAAAAAAAGAATGAAAAAATAAAATAGAAAGAAGAAAAGTGAGTTTTCTCTTATTTATTGCTCTGTGTTTCTTTAAAATGACGACGACAAAATAAATTCTCTTAAATATATTATTAGTTATTCGTTATACCGAATATCGACTAAAAAAATCAAGAAATCACTATAAAAAGTCAACAAAGATATAAAAAGAAAAAGTTCGTACAATTAAAATGAATAAAGAGGAATTTTTGAAGAAAATTGAGGTAGAATTAAAGGTTTCGAAAAATTCGCAATACACAATAAGAAATTACCTAAAATCACTAGACGAATTTTTAACTTATATTAATAAATATCCAAAAGACGTAACTGAAGAAGATATAAAACTGTTTTTGTCAGAAAAATATTCCAATCGTGCCTCAAGTTCAATAATTGTAACACTCGCCGCGATAAAATATTCTTATATTACAGCTTTCGGCACCGATCCGACCCAAAATATCAGACGACCAAAACGAGAAAAGAAAATTCCGCTCGTTTTATCAAAAAACGAAATGAAAATTTTGATAAATTCAATAACTAACCAAAAATCAAAACTAATCGTTTCATTAATTTACGCCTGCGGGCTTCGAGTTTCTGAATTAACTAATTTGCGATGTAACGATTTGGATTTTGAGGAAGGAATTGGAAAAATTCAACAAGCAAAAGGAAAAAAAGACCGAATTTTTAATATCCCAAATTTTTTGAAAGAAGAACTAAAATATCAGTGTGAACACCAAAGAAAAAACAAATTAGTCTATTTATTTACCGGACCAAAAGGGAAACTAACAACAAGAAATATTCAAAAAATTGTTAAAAATGCCGCGAACAAATCAAGAATAGGAAAAGACGTTCACTGCCATACACTAAGACATTCTTTTGCAACCCATTTATTAGAAAACGATGTTGACATAAGAAAAATTCAAGAATTACTCGGACATTCTGATCTTTCAACAACCCAAATTTATACACACGTTTCTAATAAAGAATTAAGAAAAATTGAATCTCCAATCGATAGTTTATGATTTTGAATCAAGTTTTTTGATTTCATTAAAATCCATTTTGCCTTTTTTGCTTAATTTGTATGTTTTATAGTTCGAAGAAGTCGGATTTGTACATTCAATAAAACCAGTTTCTTTTAATTCCCTAAATGCTCGGCTTACAGCCTCACGATAAAGTTTCAATTCTTTTGATAAAGGAGTCGCCCAGGTTCCATCATTATCAAGTTTTAAGAATACTTTTCTAGCGGTTTTGTTTCGTTCAAAGAAAATTTTGTCCTCAACTTTCATAATAAAACGAGTAACAAATTAGATTTAAACGAGCGTGATATTTTGTGTAACGTTTTGCGTAACAATTAAAAAGAAGAAA
>Ga0172378_10000743_pt1 | contig 29253 bp, 28 predicted proteins | sample GrowelOW332metaG_FD_119755 | JGI IMG/M metagenome (GOLD analysis project Ga0172378, IMG submission 119755) | Groundwater microbial communities from an aquifer near a municipal landfill in Southern Ontario, Canada - Pumphouse #3_1 metaG | ecosystem: Environmental > Aquatic > Deep subsurface >...
AAGTCTGTCGACAGCTAAGATATTCCATAGGCAGAATTGATAGATCTTGCCTAGTAGAACCAAATTAAGACTGATAGCGACCGTACCGTTTATTCAAGGCAAGCAAGGAAGAAGCTAATTCAGGACTAAGATCATCACTGGTTATGCGGTAAGTCCAGTTTGGCATTCCAACTGTGCCCGGAGTATTAATTCTTGATTCATTTCCCTGAAGAAGAATATCCTGCATGGATTGGATTGAAACCTCAGACAAGGATGCTAGATTGAGTTCTAATACGGCCCTAGTTAAGTCTTTAGAGTTATCCATAGCTTCTTTGACACCGAAGTGACGGCAAGTTAAGTTGATTTGTTCAACTGCTTCTTTCCGGTCATTGGATGAAAGATCATCCAGATAGCCTTTAAGAGGCTTGCAATCATGAGTGGAAGAGTAGGAATAACAGCTATACGGGTAGTTAGCTGGTTTGTTGAGGTTGCCCTTCTCACGAGGGAAGGCAAACTCCAAGACTCTCATATCGGAAATTTTGAGGGAATCAAGGGTAGAAGTTAAAGCATCGGAATGGAAGTCGACATCTTCAGCTACGATTTTGCTTTTATCAGTGATGATAGTGTTAAGCATGTCAGCTCCTGGTGTTCTTCCCCAGGTACCGTTGAGACCATTCTGAGCAGCCTTAGGTAGCATGTAATACTCTAAGTAGCCGCGGAAGTGATCCAAGGTGACAATATCGTAGAGAGACAGATTGAAGTCTAGTCTCGACTTAAGGAAGCGATAGTTGTTTTTCTTCAGGTAATCGAAGTTATATAAAGGGTTTCCCCAAACCTGACCTTGTGAATAGAAGACATCGGGTGGATAGCCGGCAACGAAGTCCATATCGCCAGACTGATTTAGAAGGAAGTTGCGATGATGCTTGTAGACATCAATCGAATCGAAGCTGACGAACATTGGCATTTCCCCAATGATCTTCACATCCTTCTGACGAGCATATTCCTTCAGGCTTTCCCATTGTTTCAAAAAGATGAATTGGGTCCACTGATAGAAATCAATATCGGCTTTGTGATCTTTCTTCACATCGCGGAAGGAATCAGTTGAGTATTCCTTAGTGATGCCTTTGAACTGGGTCCAAGGACGGTAGTCGTTCAAATCCTTAAGAGCCATGAAGCAAGAATAGTCAGTAAACGAATTTTTCCTTAGGAATGAAGTGTAACCTCTTTGATAGTCACCTTGACCTCTTTTGAAGCGATTGTAAGCAATTTTAAGAACCCTGACTCGATTAGCGTATATTTTTCCGTAATCAATAGAGCGAGAATTACTGCCCCAATCAACAACACCGATATCTCTTTTCTTCAAGAGATCCTTGTCTAAGAGATCATCGAAGTCAATTAAGAAGTGATTAACAGCTAAGGAACTGAAGCTAGAATAAGGTGAATCTCCGAAGGATGTCGGTCCAAGAGGAAGAATGCTCCAATAAGTGAAGCCGGCGTCATGTAGGAAGTCGATGAATTGCTTTGCGCCAGACCCGATACTGCCAATTCCATATTTTCCCGGAAGGGAGAATACTGGAAGTGCAACACCGCTAGCTTTGAAGAGTTTGTCCATATTTCTAACCGCTTTCATTCTAAACCCTTTTAGGCAAAAGTAAATAGTGAAATGGAAAAGGGAAAATGGCAGTCTAAAATTAATTAGTCTTTGCACAAAACACTGATATCTTGGGCATTTTTTATATTTATTATATTTATTTTGCAATTTCTTTTTTAAAATGATTTTTGCCGTTTTAATTTAATGTGTTTCAATTTTTGGAATACTACTTAATCGGAATAAAGGAATAACACAAGAGATTATGCTTTTTTGCCAATTTTGCCTTTTCTTCGGTTTTTTTAGCACTTTTTTGGCTATTTTTTGATGTTAGTTCAAAGTGCTTTTTCTTCCATTAGAAGCCGTTTTTTCACACGTTTTTCTTTTTACCCTTTTTTATTTCATAAATAACCACTTTTCACTGTTTTTTGTCTTTACACATTAGTTTCTTTGTAATCTTTTATAGCTCAATTTGTTTTTGAAAAGCTCTATTTAACCTTAAATTACGTGTAAACCGGTTTCTTTGACGTACTTGGCTATCTTTTCTAAGAAATCTTTGTTTTAGATTTTGAAAAAGTGTATTAGAATACCTTGTCATTAAGCCAAGCTTAGTGATAATTGTTTCTTAAATACGTTTGTTTAGATCTTAATAAAGAATAATTTTCTTCCATTTAATGGAAGAACATATGTTGGATATAGAGATTAAAGGGATGCCAGTCATCTTATAGTATTTCTTAAATCTTCTATCCCGATTGGAGAATAATTATGGCACTTAATAAATTCTATGAAAGGAGAACCAGTATGCTAAACACACCTAGCTTCGATGTTCTTGAAGGACCTTTGGACGATATCTCTTTTTCTGATGAAAAAGAAAACCACTATACTGCCTATACCTCTTTAAACCAGCTTTTTATCTGCAAAAGGATTTCTAAGATCAATGATTCTACCTTATATATAGGTAAAAGAGCTTTTGTAGTCAAAGATAACCTCGATTGCTTCCAAGTCACTGAAAAAGGAGTGGTATTGAATCTTACACAACTGTTAGGATTCAAAGACAGACTGTCTTCTTGTCAGGCTTTGACGCTGAATTTCAAAAATTCAGATGAAAAGAAGTCTTTTTCAGTTAATATTGTCTATCTTAACCGTTATATCTTGGCCAAGGATCCCCGTAAGGAAGAAAACAATGGTCACTTATCAGTGATTATTGATACTTTGGTCTTGGATTTTCCTTATAAAAAGGAAAAGAATAAGTCAAACTTAACTATCAATATCGATAATAAGAAACTCTTCCTGCTTTTAAAATAAGCCCACAAAAAAAGAAGAAGCTCAATTGGTTTCTTCTTTTTAACGCTGAATGAAAAGGCTACTTTTTAGGTTTGCCTAAGATTTTATTATAGCCTTTTCCGTATTTAACGCATTTGCTGACACGAGCCAAAGTAGCCGAAGATACCTGGGTAGCTTCATTGACTTCCACATAAGTTTTGCCTTCAATGAACATCTTGGCACAATGAACACGTCCCGATAAGGAAATCAGTTCCTGCTTAGAAAGCAAATCATCTAAAAAGTCCTTACAATCGGCAACATTATCAATTTTGACAATAGCATCATAGAGCTCTTTAAGCTCATCTTCACGTAGTTTCTTCTCCTCTTCCATCTGAGTTTTTCCTCTCTAGCGAAAGGAAATCTTTCAACGCCTGCGGCTGCGGCTGATAAAGAATAGTCGGTTCGCCTTCCTCAACTATTTTTCCCTTTTCAATGAAAGCTAACTGGTCGCTGACCTTCTTAGCCAGTTCCATTTCATGAGTAACTACAATCATCGTGGTACCGTTTTTCTTTAGGGCAAGAATCGCTTGGGCGACTTCATTCTTAAGTTTAGGATCAAGAGCACTGGTCGGTTCATCAAAACAAATAATTTTAGGCTTTAGGATTAAAGCCCTGACAATAGCTGTTCTTTGAGCCTCACCGCCGCTAAGTTGGCCAGGATAATTGTCTTTCTTTTCTAAGAGATTGACACTCTTCAGAAGATTAGCAACTTCCTGCCTAGCCTTGTTTAGCAATCTTGCAGACAAGGCTTTTTTCGCTTGGCCTCTTCCTTTTCTAGGAAGCAGCTTGACTTCACTTTTAAACTTACGCCACAATTGGATTCTCAAAGGCAATAGAACATTTTCAAAAACGGTGTACTAAGGGAAGAGATTGAAGTTTTGAAAGACTAGACCAAAATCCATTCTTCGTTGAAGTATTTCCTTATTGGAGAGCTTAGCATCTCCAAGGATGGTCTTGCCATCCAATAGTATTATACCATTGTCTTTTTTCTCAAGAAAATTAAGTATTCTTAAAAAGGTAGTTTTTCCGCTACCAGAATCACCAATCAGGCAAAGAGTTTTTCCTTTATCAAGCGAAATATTTATATCCGATAGAACATTTTTTCTATCAAAACTTTTGGATAAGTGCTTTATTTCTAAATATGCCATTTAAATCTAGCCCTCAAAATAGCTTAGTTTCTTTTCTAACAACTTTAATAAAAGACCTAAGATACCATTTAATACTAAATAAAAGACACCCACATAGAATAAGACCCAGATAATAGCGTAAGTAGCCACTATAGATTGAGCTGTCATAATTACTTCATTGATAGCAATGACTCTTGCCAAAGCGGTATCTTTAACTAATGAAATGGTTTCATTTGATAAAGGAGGAATTATTTTTTTAATGATCTGAACTAATAAAACTGTAAAGAACATCTGAAAATGATTAAACCCTAAGACAAGACTGGCTTCCCTCTGACCTTTACTGATTGAATTATAACCGGCCCGGAAAATTTCCGAGAAGTAAATGGCATAGTTATTTACTAAAGCAACTATGACGGCAATCATTCTGGAAGTTGACGGTATATTAAATAACAGACCAGGCACATAGAAAACCACAATGATCTGCAGCATCAGAGGCGTTCCTCTGATGACCCAGATTAAGAACTGCATTACTTTTCTTAGCCATCCCCATTTTGATAAGGATAGGCAACAGAAAAGAATACCAAAGGGTATTGCCAACACCCAAGTAACCACAAAGAGAAGACAGGTGGTTCCAAAGCCGTTTAAAAGTTCAAGAGTTACCTCACCAAAGCTCATAATTTAGCCTTTGAAAGCAATAGGAGCGAAGATGGTGTAGCCAATGGTAATGCTCTTCTTATTTGCTATATAAGTCCAACTAGACTGATCAGTAATCTCACTAGAAGCGGTAAAAGATTCAACTGGAGTGATGACATCCTCTAAGCCATAGTCCGTTGCAATCTTTTTAGTGGTTCCGGCATCATAAAGACTCTTTAAAGCCTCATTGATCTTAGCCATAAAGGCTAAATCAGTTTTGCGACCACCAACGCCATAGTATTCACTAGTAAATTGATAATCAGTAAGAATAGTCAGTTTAGAGGCAAAACTAGTCTCTTCTTTAAGATAATAGCCAGCCATAACCGAATCAATGATGGCTAAGTCGCTGGTTCCGGACAACACCTCGGTCATAGCCGTCACTTGATCAGAAGTCTCAACCTTGCTGCAGCCTTTAAATATGGCTTCATCAGCTAAAGTATCGCTTCCCGCTGAACCGGCTTCTACGGCAACTTTATAAGAATCATTGGCATCAATAGTGTCAGTAAAAGTTTTCTTGGCAATAACAACCTGCTGATTCTTCATATAGGGGATTGAGAAAGCTAAAGCTTCTTTTCTTTCATCCGTGATAGTGAAGCCATTCCAAATCAAATCGATGTTCTTAGCACTAAGCTCGATTTCCTTGTTGTCCCAAACAATCTCCTGAAATTTAGCCTCCACTCCTAATTCCTGACAGAGTGCTTTAGATAAATCAATATCAAAGCCTTTTAATTCCTTTTTTGAGGAACAGGCACCTAATGGTAAAACCATCAGGACGGCAAATAAAGACAAAAGCTTTTTAATAGAACGGTTCATTTTAGTTCTCCTAATTACTTTAGTGTCCTAAAGTTGTAAAGAGAAATCTAATTTATTTATTAATTCTTAGAAAGCTAAGAATAAACGACATCAAAAAAAGCCGCCTTAAACAGGCGGCTTTCAAAAAAGGAGGTACCGGATTCCTTAGATAAATTAATCAAGGAATCCAGATGACGGCATCAGTTTAATAATTAAGCGGGGGAAGTAATGCTTAACTATCTTACTGAATAAGAGGAGACCGTCATAATTGCAGACTTGCTTTTCCTGGAAATCGGGGGATTTTAGGAAGAGGAAATCCGAATTACCTTTATTATATCTATTTACTATTTAATTATTATTAGACTTCACAAGCTGCTTTTTTAGCGCCGTAAACTGCAGACAAAACAATTATTTTGTCAAAACTAATCAGGCTGAGCAAAGAAAATAGAAAGAGCAAAAATCTGTTTATCAGTCGTAATCTTCATTGATCCAAAATAATGATTGACGATCATTCTGATAGATTTCATACCAAAGCCATGATAGCGGTCATCACCTTTAGTAGAGACAGGTAAACCATCTTTGAAACTCAAGGAACCGGAATAACAGTTTTCTTCATAGGCAAAGACACCGCCGGCTTGTTTCCTGATTTTCAAAGTTATGAAACGCTGATCCGGATTAGTTAAAGCCATCACTGATTCAATGGCGTTATCGACAATGTTTCCAAAGAGTGAGTAAATATCATTTTCATCCATGAAATTCAGAGTTTTTCCATCAATGATACAGTTAAAGACAATATTGTTCTTCTTGCAGATCAAAGATTTTTCCTGAAGAATAACATCCAAAGAAGTATTACCGGTTTTAATTCTCGTGTCATAAATCGAAATCGACTGTTCAATGGAGTCAAGGACATCCTTATTAACCACATCTCCGTTTGAGCCTTCCTTAAAATGCCTGATTTGATGCTTCAAATCATGGCATTTGAGGTTAATTAGATCAATGTTTTCCTTGCTCATCTCATATTGCTTCTGTTCCTCATGACGCATTTGGTTGATGGAGGCCACTTCTTTTTCCAAATTAGTCTGAGCCACCAGCCCAAAGATAATCACGAGAATCATCACACAGCTTAACTGATTGAAGATGTTGACAATCAGTTTCAAATACCAGTCTTCCGGTGCCACATCTTTGCTGACAACGATAATATTCAGGATGTTATCAATGACTAAGGATGATAAAGAAAGAATTAAAATATTCCTAGATGGCAAAGCCACATCCGGGAATTCCTTGATTTTCTTAAATATCAGAATTCCAACCGGAACAAAAGCTAAGCCCACTACTAAAGCAATGACAACGGAAATCCAAGAGAAGTCTCCAATATCACCTTGATTGACATAATCAGCAAGATAATAAACCAACTGCCATGTTAAATAGGCAAAGTGCCTAAAAGTATAAGCAATGACACCAAAGAACAAAGCGGATGTCAAAGAAATCTTTTTACTGGCAAAAAGACAGCCAATGCCCATCAAGAACAACAATAAATAGTTTATTACTCCCGATGCTACCACGTCACCAACATTAATGAAGGAACACAAAAACGCTAAGCCAATGGCGGCAATAGAAGTAAGAGGCATGATTACCCAAAAATGTTCACGCTTTGGGAAGAACCATGCAAAAAAATAAGCGAGTAATAAATATTCGGCCTCCGTTAGCATATTGAAGTAATTGCTGACGGTAATGTTCATGAATGAGAGCCTAAATAGGAAGTAAAAGCTTCCAGGAAGGACTTTCTCTTAGGATGAGAAATCAAAAGCCGGTCATTTCCGACAACAACTTCCTGTTTTTCAATGGCTGTAACTTTACCTAGGTTAACTAAATAGCAGTGATTGCAGCGAACGAATTCATTAGCCGGAAGTTCTTTTTCAATCTGATTAAGTGATCCATAAGTCTTAAAGGTCTTAGTAGTCGTGTGGAAGAAAAGATTATGATCCATGATCTCCACATAACGGATATCATGAGTATAGATGACTTCGGTGCCTTCATCACATTTGATGATTAACTTAGTATCCGTTTTCTGTTCGTCAAGCAAACGGATGACTTTATCGAGCTTCTGAGAAAGATGCTCATAAATCACTGGTTTGACAATATAGTCATAGGCGTTGACTTCATAGCCCTTGATAGCATACTGAGCTAAATCAGTGACAAAGATCAGAATAACCTTGCTATCCAGTTCCCGCAGCCTATGGGCAGCTTCTAAACCATTAAGTTCAGGCATATTGATATCCATAAAAATCAAATCAAACACCTGTTTATAGTTATTGACAAAAGTAACGGAACTGGAGAAATAGGTTATTTCCAGTTCAATCTTCTTCTCACGCTGATACTGAGTCAAAAGATTTTTGAGTTTTTGGTAGGCGGTTTCTTCATCTTCGACTATTGCAATTCTGACAGCCATGGTTTATCTATTTAATACTATTGTACTTTAGAATAAAGGATATTTCGTAACTTTGCCACATATTTTTTTGACAATTCAATACTTGTGTATCAAAGAATATCCGCTCTTCCAGTGCAAATAAAAAATAAGTATAATAGATATCGTTTGTTTGACATTCTATGTCCATTTCAAAAAGAATCCATATTAGCTTTCTTAAGGAGGCAAAAGCATGTTAGGAAAAGAAGATCGGAAAACCGTAGTCGTCATAGGTTCATCGAAATTAGGAGCAGCCATTGCAAGCTACAATTCCAAAAAAGGCATCTATACAGTCATTATTGATAAAGACAGTGATGCCTTCAAAAAACTTGACCCAAATTTTTCTGGCTTTATGATTACTGGCAACGCCGAAGAAAGATACATCCTTGAAAAAGCTCATATTGAAACCAGCAAAGAATGTGACATTGTCACTGACAATGACAACACCAACATTTTTATTGCCTGCCTTTTAGTGAAGTTTTATCAGATTCCTTATATTTATGTCCGACTTCATGACACCACCAAAAGCATTCTTTTGCCTAAGGAAGTAAAGATCATTTCTCCTTATCTTCTATCAATGAATCTCTATCAGTCACTGAAGGAGGATGAAAAGTAAATGAAAATCATCGTTTGCGGCGGAAACAAGGAAGCCGACTTCGTCATCCGTGAATTCAAAAAAGGCGGTCATAGGATTGCCGTCATCAATGGCAATGAAATCATTGCCAAACAGTTAAGTGAGAACAATGGTTTAGATGTCATTTTAAGTGATCCCACTAAAATCTATTCCTATACAGACAGCAATGTTTATAACTATGACTTGATTGTCTCCTTATTGGAAAATGATGAGGACAATTTCGTAGTCTGCAAGATTGCCAAACAGCTTTTCAATGTCAAAAAAGCTATCTGCACGGTTCAAAACCCGGACAATGTTGCTATCTTCAAGGCTCTAGGCGTGGATTCGCCTATTTCTGCTTCTTATCTATTAACTGAAAGAATCAAAGGTGAATCAGATGTCGAATCCTTGATTAAGACTCTGTCAATGGAAAATGAAAAGATCATGATTACCGAAATCAAGATCAAAAATACTTTCGCAATCGTAGGTAAAACCCTGAAAGAAGTCACCTTCCCTCATGAATGCAATGTCTGTTATATCTACCGTGATTCAACCATGATCATTCCTCGTGGTGACACGAAGATTGAAGGTGAGGATACAGTTGTTATCGCTTCTACTCCTAACGACCAGGAAGATATCGTCAGTTATCTTAAGAGGGAAGACTGATGGAGACTGAGGTTAAGGGCTATAAACTAGTCCTTGGATATCTAGGAATCTTTACGATGTTCATCGGAGTCATTCTTTTGATTCCGCTTTTAATCATTGCCGGATTTCCGGATGAAGCCGACCAGTATACTTACTTCCTGATACCAGGATTATGCTGTCTGGCAGTTGGATTCTTATTATTCCTTTTCATTATGAATAAGAAGAAAGGCCGACTTGAAGATATGGAAGATATCGTATTAACCATCTCGGTCTGGATATTAGCTATTGTTTTATCCGCTATTCCCTTCATGATGACTGGCAAATACAATTTTACCCAAGCAGTCTTTGAAACCACTTCGGGTTATACAACAACCGGCCTATCCGTCGTAGATGTCACTACTTGCCCACATATCTTCTTATTCTTTAGAAGCTTCATGCAGTTTATCGGCGGCATCGGTTTAGTCTTGATTCTGACTTCCGCTTTATCTGATCGTTCAGGTATGGGTATTTATCTGCTTGAAGGCCACAATGACAGGCTTCTTCCAAACCTAGTCAAATCCGCTCGACTGATTTTTGCCATTTACTTCCTCTATATCTTCTTAGGAATCATTCTTTACTGCTCCTTAGGCATGAGTTTCTTTGATGCCATCCTCACTAGTATGTCAGCTCTATCAACAGGAGGCTTCTCAACTCAAGCCAATTCAATTGCTGCTTACAACAGTATTGGAATCGAAATAGTTACTGTAATTTTAATGCTTTTAGGATCTACCAACTTTGTCATTCATTACTATCTTTTAAGAGGACAGTTCAAAAAAGCCTTCATGCATTATGAATTCATTGTCCTCTTAGGACTGCTTCTGATTATTTATCCTATTATGGTCATAACAATTGGTATGCAGTATGATTCAGTCGGCTTAGGATTCCGTTACGGAACTTTTGAATTCGTTTCAGCTATCACAACTTCCGGCTTTGAGTCTTACTGGGGGCCAAATGGCACCGGTTATGCGGAATTACCTTCGGCTGCCTTATTCTGTATCATCATCTTAATGTGTGTCGGTGGACAAAGTGGATCAACTTCAGGTGCCATCAAACAATCAAGAGTGGCCATGTTCTTTATGTATATCTATTGGTCAATCGCTAAATTAGGTAAGAGCAACAAGATCATTTCCACCCATTACATTTATCGTTATGGTGAAAAAGAGAAAGTCCAGGAATCGGAAGTCAAAAGCTCCATTTCCTTTATCTGCCTATACCTCTTCCTTTATCTATTAGGAACTTTAATCATCACTTGCTGTGGTGTTCCTTTAGATGCCGCCCTCTTTGATTTTGCTTCCTCAATAGGAACTGTCGGATCCACAGTCGGCATCACCGGCTACAATACTAATCCGGTGGTCCTATGGACAGAAATCTTTGGTATGTTCTTAGGTCGTATGGAATTGTTGGTGGTATTTGCTTTCTTTGCTAAATTAAAAGACACTCATATCCGTAAACGTGATTTGACTCAGAACGGTAAAGCAGTTAAATAAAAAAATCTTATCAGTTTAATTTGCTGATGCTGTCATCTTCTTTTTTAGATGGCTTAATAAACATTAGAACAAAGACTAAGAACAAGAAAACAAGAACAAAAAGAATGCCATAGTTGCTGTATTTGCCAGTCGCATAATAACCGGAGAAGACACCGCCGGCAAAAAAGAGAATGACACTGATGAATAAGAATATTTCTAGTAGCTTTTCTTTTAAATTGCTTTTAGAAATACTAGCTATGCTTTCAGCCAGATTCTTTAAGTTCCCCGTGCACATCGTTGTTGCAAAATTAAGTCCTTTGATTTTCTTAAAAGCCTCTAACTGCATTCCCGCCACCATGGAAACTAACATATTGGCTAACCAGTTATAGCTTTCATTTGCCGGAATAAAGCCGGTTCCTAAAACAATCAGCATCTCCGCAATGACTACTGCCTGTCTCCAATGAAGCCAATACTTGTTCTTGTAGAATCTTTCAATGAGGGAAGTTAATAAGACGGCTATGAAGAAAGAGCCTATCGGAATAAGATAGTAGCAAGCTTCAACAGCTTTGCCAGAAAAAATCTTCAAAGCAAACATAATGAGGTTTCCAGTCTGCATAGTGGCAAACTTCTCACCTCTTAATAAATAAGTGTAGCCATCTAAAAAGCCGCCACAGCAGGCTAGAAACAGGCCAACGGTGAAGGAATCTGACATTTGCGGGATATTCTTTTTCATGACACTTAATGATAGTACAAAAATGGATAACATGCATTCATTAATGTGCGATTAAATTTATCAAGCTGATTTTTGTTATAAAAGAAAAAGGCAGCAAGCTTTTCAATACCAAAAAACACTTATCTACTATATAATTAAATAAAAAGGAGACTACATATGCCTAACCCAGATGAGAAGAAGACTTCAAGCTGTAAATTACTGGTTGGAAAAATCTGTCCTAAATGTCTGACTGTCGGTATCCTAATTGCGGTCTTGGCCTTCAGCTATTTCTATCTGGCTTTCCAGATGTTTAAAAGCATTACTGGCGCTTATGATTCCTACGATGTCAATTATTTGATCAGTGGACTAGTTGTCTTAGCGGCAGCTGTCTTACAGGGCTATATAGCTTTCAAGGCTATTAAAAAAGCCTTAAAGCCTGAGAATGTAAAGAAAGAACTGTCTTACAGTATAATCACCGTCTTTGGAATGCTGATCTTAATTAATCTGCTTAGTTTCTTTTCTCATCTTAACACTAATTTTTCTTCTCCCGCCAATACTAGTGATACCATCTATTCCATGATTATTTTCCTTGTTGAAATAGCAGGCCTTGTCTTCGGAATTTTGACAATTAAGAAGGGTTGCGACTTATCTATCATCCTAACCAGCCTTGCCTTGTTCGTTTCCGGTTTTGCTTCTCTCTTTACAACTCTGAATAATGAATTATGGGGATATGTTTTGATTAATTTGCTTCCAATAGCATTAGGAGTCTTCCTCCTGATTATGAATTTCTCTTCCCGCAATAAACAAGTCTCCTGCTCCTGCCCTGAGAAAAACAAAGAAGAAAGCAAGACTGAATCAGAAGAGACCTGCCAGTGCTGTCAGAAGAAAGAAGAAAGTGAAGCTAAGTTTACTAACCCGACTAAAAACAAGAAATAGAAGAATCATATAAAAAAGGTTCAGAACCACACTGTGGGACTGAACCTCTTTTTATAATTTGTATTCTCTTATAAGTTACTTCTGACGGTTGATGGAATCTTCCTTATGGAATTCCTCGCCATGATAACGCTTATGAAGCTTGTCAAGATTGTACTGGGCAACGTCGCTTAAAGAAACTCCTAGCCCTGAGGCAGTTTCAGCCACATACCAAAGAACATCGCCGATTTCCTCAATCAGATGTTCTTTATCCATGGTATGGCCCTGGAATTTTACTTTCTTAACAATATCGCAGCATTCTCCGGCTTCTCCGGCCAATCCTAAGACTCCGTTGAGAACCATATCCTTCTTGCCATCAGCACTGATAAGGTTATAGGCATGCTTCTGATATTCATCAAATGAAACCTTCTCATCTTTCTTTTCAGCCATATTCCTGCCTCCTTTTATCCAATGAGAGTATTATACCTTATAGTTAGGATAAGAAACCTGTCAACCACCGATTGCGTGAAATAATCTTCATCAGGGCTTATAGTAAAGGCAGAAAGGAGACATAGAATGCTCTCTTCAGTCAAAGTCGGAAACCGTATCAGAACTTTAAGAGAAGAAAAGAAACTTACTCAGGAAGAGTTAGCTGGCAAAGTCTTTGTCACAAGACAGGCTATCTCGAGCTGGGAAAAAGGTCAGTCCTTCCCGGATATTGATAATGTTGTCTCATTATGTGAGATTTTTCAGGTTTCTCTTGAAGACCTTCTATGTCTAAAATAAGGTACTAGTCAAATGAATCTAAAAATCATCGGAATGATTCCCTTCTTAAAGAAACCAGAGGTCAAGAAGCTGGCTTTAGCCATTGTTTCTTCCCCCGACAATGAATATGACGGTCTTTCTTTAAGCGATGTGGCTCCTTTTATTGCTACTGAGGATTTATATGAAGTCGCAATGGAAGCCAAGAAGAACAACAAATCCGTTTCCTCTCTCTTTGTCTTCATGAAAATCAATGACTTGAAGAGACTGATCAAAAGCGGTTATTTAAGCAAAGAGGAAATGAAATACCTGGTCATCTTCTTAGATAAAGAAGATATCAACCAACTGATGAGAGAGAAAACCAACTCCCATGACTACTCGAACTTTGTCGCCTATTTGCCTTTCACGGATAAGAAAGTCTTAGGGGAGATGATGTTAAGCTATGCTCTTGACGGTCATGATCCTTTCGCTTTCTATGCCTTCGTCGATGAAGAAGCAAAAGAACAGCTGGTTGGATTAGTAATGGATAAGAAAGCCCCTAAAGTAAATCTTAATCTTCTTTATCCTTTCTTAGACAACAAGGATATCGAAGCTTTGTTTGAAAGTTACCTGAAAGAAAAGGGTAAACCCATCACCATCATTGACAAAAGCAAGGATAAGAACTGATTTACAGCCAAAATAATGCTATAATGCCTCGGAAACGAGGCATTTATTATGATTAATTATAGTTTTCGCTTAGCCACTGAATCGGACTGTGACCTGATTCTGCTCTTTATTAAGAAAATAGCCGCCTATGAAAAAATGTCTGATCAAGTAAAAGCCACGCCTGCATCCTTGAAGGAATGGATTTTTGAGCATAAATTAGTGGAAGTGATCTTCCTTCTCAATGAAAAGAAGCAAGCCGTTGGCTTTGCACTTTATTTCTTTGATTTCTCAACTTTTGTCGGGAAAGCCGGCATTCATTTAGAGGACTTCTATCTGGATGAGGAATACCGCGGACAGGGATTAGGCAAGAAGCTCTTCTTGGAAGTAGTGAAAAGAGCTAAAGCCTTAAAAGCCGGAAGACTGGAATGGACATGTTTGAATTGGAATAAGCCATCCATCAATTTCTATACCAAGGTCATGCACGCAACGGCGATGGATGAATGGACCACTTACCGCTTACGTGAAGACCAGTATCAGCAACTGATTGAGGAATACAACTAATCGACTCGGACTTCAAAATCCTGGGCCAGATACTTAAGTATCGGATCCAAAGTGCCTTGCAGAAGCTGACTTTTAGGCGGCAAAGAAGAAATATCAAAGAAGCCAACACTCGTTGACTCACAATCCAGCTTCATCTGATCAAGACTCTTGGAATTGACATGTGAAATAAAAACCAAGTCGACATATTCAGTGATGTCGCCATTAGGATAAGTAATACGGCATTTGTCCCCCGAAAGTATCATAAATAACGAAATGTTCTTCAATACCAGACCGGTTTCTTCATAGACTTCCCTTTTAACTCCATCGGTTACACTCTCGTGCAGATCTAACGAACCGCCTGGACGACAATACAGTCCGTTATCGCTTCTCTTCTCTAAAAGAATTCTGCCATTCTCATCTAAGATCAGACATGATACCCCCACCGACAGACATTCTTGATGTCCAATCATCTTTCTTAGATAAGGAAGATAATCAATTCTTTCGTTCATGGTTTTCCCCTTTTGAGATATGATAAGGTTTAAATCAAATTAAAAATAGAAGAAAACGCTTCACATAAGGAGAGTATAATAAATAAGCTATGGAAGATAAAAATTACAATGTCCAAGAAGCTCTCAAGCTTCTAAAAGCCGGTTACTCCCTGATTGAGCAGGCTAAAAGCCAGGATACCTACTTTGTCTTTAATGGCAAAGACATCGTTGTCAGAAATGAAACCGAAGGCTTAATCATCAATCCTTTCAGCTTTTTAGATCTTTACAAAGACAGTCTCTTTCAGATTGATTATTCCCAGAGCGATGAAGAAGCCGTTGATCCTAAAAAGGATGATGAATACTATAGCTGGCGACAATAAAAACCCACTTCTAAGGAAAAGAAAACCGGAATTGTTTTATTTCCCAACAATCTTTTTTGGGTCCTAAAGACATAAATTACAGGTTTTTTCTTTATAAAATGTGTCTAGCACTTGCAAAATGCGGTATTTCTACTATAATTGAAATGCTTAGATTAACGAGGTAAATAATACTATGGGAAAGAAAAGATTTGAAGCTCGTGGTTTTGCTCAGGAATGGGCTGAGAGAAAAGAAAAAAGATTAGCTGCTGAAGCTAAGTCTGAAGCTAAGGCCAAGGCTAGAAAAAAGGCTGCCAAAGATGATGCAGCTGCTAAGCCGGCTGAAGCTAAGTAGTTTTATCTTTTAAAAACTGAATTGACCGCTGCAAGGCGGTCTTTTTTTATTTCAAAAAAAGCTTCTGCCTTAGTTGCCTAAAAGCAGAAGCCTATAAAGAATTAAGATGAAGCTAAGTTATCTACTCAACACAATACATCCAGCTAAGACCGGAGGAAGAATTAGTGGAGGCAGTCTTCTTAGCAGAGGAGGCATTGTCGTTCAACGTATAGGAGGTTGATCCCCCATCAATAGAAGAAATAGCATAGAAAGGAAGCGAGGAAGTGTCTTCATAGCTTCCATAAGCGGACGTGAAATTATCGATGAAATTAAAGTACCGGTACATATAATCAGTTCCTTTAGCTTCATCCATCGTTAAGTCGACCGGTCCATTTAAGACCTTGCTCGACATCGAGAAGGAACCTGAGGCTTCTACATCTACAACGGAATAGGCACTTAAGGAAGTACTGATATCAATAGCGCTAAAGGGAGCATATCCGTTTTTATCCTCAGCATAACTGACATTGACCTTCGTGTTATCAGTAAAGGAAACACTGGAGATGGAAATCAGGTTATTAAGATTCAAATCAAGAGCAAAAAGACGATTAGTAGTATCCAAAGTAGCGGAATTGATGACATCAGAGAAGTCATCCGTAATAGTAGTGCTACTTGAATCACTGCTAGCCATAGCCTTAAATATCTGACCTAAGGCAATCTTGCCTGAAGAGATGCTAAGAGTCTTCATATCATCCAAATCAAGGATGAAACTTAAGAGATAATAAGCAATGTTCTTCTCTAAGTTTTCTCTAGTGGTCTTAAAGACTTCAGCAGAATTAAGAATTCGAGTCTTGAGATTAAGGAATCCGTAATGTTCAGTGGTGCTAGTAGTCCGACTTACCCATACCTGTTTTTCACTGATAAAGAATTCAGTAGCATAATAGCCGGAGTTATTAAAAGCCGTTGAACCATTCTGGAAATGCAGATAAGCATAGGCATGCTCATCTTTGATGTAGATCTTAGCAGTGGCATTAGTTGTCAAAGTATTAAGGGTTAAGCCAATGATTTTGAGCTTAACAGATAAGCTGCCGCTGATTTCAAAGTAATTGTTTTCGGTCGTATCAATTAAGCAATCCGATAAGGTACTAAAGCCATCCAAGTCAACAAAAGTAACATCGGAAGTAGCAACTTCAGGAACACTGACTTCAGCATATGATAATAAAGAAATTGTTGCATTGATAGTAGTTGTAGAAGTATCAATAGTCACTCCGTCACTTTCAGTTGAAGTCGAAGTAATGGTTGCAGCAACTGTTGCCTTAGTAATGGCTTTATTGGTAGCATCATAATAAAGAGTTATTGTATCAATATTTCCAGTAGTATCTGAAGAATCAAGCAGTTTGGCATCCACCATTAAAGTAATTGAGGAATCGGTGATTTCAACTTTCTTGATATAAGGATAAGTCAAAAGAATCGAAGGATTGCCGTTCTTGATGCAATCAGTGATTGGCATACCAGTGGAGGTGCTGTTTAAGTTTTTCAAATAACGGAATAAAAGGTTCTGATCACTAGTAACTGAAGATAAATTAGAGTAGACTTCATCAACCGTGTTCCGCTTCATCTTCAGATGCATCTTGTCATTATAATCAGCATATAACTGGCCAGCCGAATAATCGTAAGTGAAGTCAACCTTATGGTCGGCGTTAGCAGAGCCACTATTCAATGAAGGCATATTCAAGGTGAGAGAGCCATACATCGAAGGAAGGTTTACTTTCTTGGTGTCATCGGCGTTGGTAGTAATTAAATCGGTGCCATTTAAGGAAGTGGCATCAACAGCTGCCGATCCTGTTATTCCATAGGTTTTGTCTCCACTAGTTAAAGAAGCCGAGACACCAATACCATATTTATCCGTCTGGAAATTCGGAAGGTTATAGAAGGATTGCAGTAATTCGCCAGCTTTATTTATCGGAGTATACAAAGCCTTAGCAGTGTCGGTCAACTTGTAAGCATCAGAATAATCTTTCAGAGTAAGATCAAAAGTAAAAGGCTTGCTATCAATTGAGCAAGAAACTTCAATTTTCTTATAGGACAAATCATTGCTATTCAAAGTTAAGGTAATAGCAGAAACCTTGGATAAGTAAGTTGTGCCTTCCAATACATAAGGAACATTCAAAACCACAACTATTTTGCTGGCATCAGTATTGTCCTTATCAACAGAAATAATGGACTTCAAGGCTGAAATCAAATAGCCTTTCTTCATCGTCTCCAAGTCTGTTTTTAGATTAGTGCTGTTCTTGATTTCATTGATTACATCATCCATGGTCTTTAAGGCGGTTCCTGAAGACTCAGCATGAGAAGTCAAAGCATCATTGATAGCTCCAAAGCCCGAATCGGCTAAAGAGTTCTTGAAGATATCTTCATAGGTGTTGTTGCCGTATCCGACATACAAGGTCGTATCCTGATAATAGGCGTTGACATAACTTGTGCAAGTCTCATTGACAGTATTAAGGCTAAGATGATAATCTCCGCCTTTAAGCGAAGTAGTCAAATCATCAAAGGAAGTAACAGAGGATAAGTCGGCATCGATTTCACCGCTTGCCACATACTGATAATCGTCGGTGTAAGTAAGGGAATAAGAAGCCGAAACCTGTTTAGACTTAACTAAGTCGGAAACCGTCTTAATCAAAGGAGCGGTGCCTGAATAGTCTTTGTAGCTTGTAGAATCAGGAACAGTAATACTAGTAAAGTCAGAAACCTTTATAGTGGTATTGAGACTATAGTTCTGATATTGAAGATTATTTAATGTGATGTCTTTGATTCCAGTCGAATCCAAATCCAAAGCTAGAGTGATTTCATAATCACCTAAATTAAAGGCAGCAGCATTAATAACCATGGTGAAGCCTTGTGCCTCATCATACTTAAAGGACTTAATGAAATTCTTATAGCCGGAATAATCACCTTTTAATAAAGAAGTGAAATCACAGGTTCCTAAAACTGTAGTCATAAGACTGGCAAACTGATCATAGCCTTTTTCATCGCTTGCCTGGGATATATAGTCAAAGACTTCACTTAAAGAGGAATTGCTTACTCGTCCTTTGAATTGATCGTTCAAAGCTAAATAAATGGTATCGTTGCCATAATAAGCGTTGATCTGATCCAGTAAAGTGTTGGAATCATTGTCATGAGTCAGGCTGAGATTATAGATGCCTTTAGTTAAGTCCTTCTCAACCTTGCTGCAGTCTCCCTGAACCAATCCCGTCAAAGAAGAAACATTCTTGTTAGGGTCAGTCAAAGTAGCTGACAAAGAAAAATCAGCCTGTTTCTTATCGGCGACTTTCATCAAGGTGGCAAGAATCGAATCAGAGGCATTATCCAGATTCTGATAATCAGAAATGTCAGGTGCAACATAAGAGCCAGTGTCATTGACCTTAAGGCTTCCATCAAAGGCAATGGTCACTCCCGAAGAGAAGCTAAGAGGAGTGTTGGCTTTAAGACTCGAAAGATTATCATTAGAATCAGTAACTAAGACAATATCAATGTCAGAAGCCGTAATTGATCCAATCGTAATAGGATCAAGAGTGATTTCATAGTCGTATCCGCCATTGGAATTAGTCTTGGAATTAGCAAATGTGGCATCAAAACTAGTTTGAATTTTATTAATAAAAGTTGAGGTATCAAAGCCGGCTAAGGAAGAGGAGACATCAGGAACAGCAATGCTAAGTGAATCCAGAACTTTGAAGATACCGGATACCGTATCCGTTATTTTCAAAGAATAAGCTAAGTCATTGTATCTGACATAAGCTCTTCCAGTGCTATCAAAAGTCAGGTTAAGTTTTTCATCAATTTGGCAATACTTGACTTCTAAAGCCGAAGTGAAGTTCAAATCCATCGTATTGGCATTGGTCATATCCAGGATGAAATCAGAGAAAATTAAATTAAGAGGATCAGAAGCAGTCGGGGTGATAGTCAAAGTAAAAGAAGGAAGCGAAATGCTTTCACAGGTCAGTAAATGATTAACCATTCTTGAGAAAGAGTTATCAGGTCCTTCATCAAGTGAAGGCATAGAAGGGGTGATTTCACTACTGGAGTTGTCATCATTAATGACTTCATTCTGCTTGGTCGCCGAATTGATAGTCATTGGAAAAGCTTCAGTTAAGGCTGAAAACATTACTGCGATTGCTAACGAATAAGTCAATTGTTTTTTAACCATATGAAGCATTTGCTTACCTTTCTAACCTCAATCACTTCTAAACAAATCAACCAATAAACGAGAATTGGGGTCCCGTCAAAAGGACAGGACCCCTATAAATTGTTTTAAGCCTGATAGAAGAAAACAGAAGAGGCATCATAAGTGGAGAAGTAAGTCTTAGCTGCAGCCGAGTTATCGTCAACAGTGTAGTTGTTGGTAATACCCATCCAAGTCTGAGTAGTAAAGTTACCGATGGAATTGATGGCATAACTAGGCTTTGAACTATAAGCCGAGTAAGAATCAATGAAGTTATAGTAGCGACTCATCTGACTGGCCTTGGCTTCATCGGAAGTAACATGAGCTAACTGCTTGAGAGTGAATCGAGTGGAGACGCTAGCCGTTAAGGCATTATAAGCATTGATGGAAGTGGATAACTGAACAGCATAGAAAGGAGTGTAATCCTTATCATTAGTGTAAGTGACGTATCCCAAAGTGATATTAGTGTTGTTGAAGGTAATGTCACTACCTAAAGAAAGAATACTGCCTAAGTCAATGTCCAAACCGAAGATTTGCTTGTCTTTGTTCAGTTTGGCAGAAGTGATGAGCTTTGAGAAATCATCACTGACAGTAACAGAGGAAGACGAACTTGAAGAAGATGAAGAGCTAGTAGACATGGCTTTGTAGACATTAGCTAAGGCAACCTTACCAAAGTTCAGATCACCAATATCAAGAACATAATCCAATGCATAATAGACAATGTTGCTGCTGATGTTAGTAGCTGTAGTCTTATAAACCTCAGAAGTAATCTTATCAGTAGTGCCGGTAGTTCCCTTATTCTTGGTTTGGCAGACATAGATGCTGTCATCCTGAATGAAGAACTCAGTGCAGTAGAATCCGCTATCAGTTAAGGCTTTGTTGCCATTATTGAAGCTGAGGTAGACGCTGACATTCTGGTCTCCGATATAGACCTTAGCAGTCACATAGGTAGAAATCAAAGAGAGGTTAAGGTACTTCAGGGCAACGGCATTGACATTGACATTGCCTTCTAAGTCAAAGAAATTGTTTTCAGTAGTATCAAGTCCGCAGGCCACCAAAGTTGAGAAGCTATCCATATCGATGAAACTATCTTTGGTTTCAGAAGTATAAGCAGTCATAGTCGGAGCAGTGACTTCTTCATAGGTCTTCTTAGTGATGTTGGCTTTGATGTTCATACCCTTATAGGTAGCATCAAGACTTAATCCAGTAATATGGCAGTTGACATTATCATAGGTGACTTTGATCGTATCGGTTGAACCAGTCGTATCTTCACTATTTAGAAGTCGGCCATCGACTGTCAAAGAGATATAGGTATCAGCAATGTCAATCTTCTGAATATAAGGTTCAGCTAATAGAGTGGAATAATTCTTATTTGTGATAGCATCACTAATCGGCATACTGTTAGAAACGGAGTTGAGATTATTCAAATACTTATAGAGGAGATTCTGCTGATCAGCTTTAGCAGTCTCGACCTGGGAATAGATGTCAGAGACAGTCGAAGAATGCATCATGATGTGCATCGTATCATTGTATTCAGCAATGAACTGGCCATCTAAATCAGTGTCATTCTGATAGGAGAAATCAATATTCTGCTTAGCAAGCTTGCTGCTATCCGATAAAGAAGGTGTATTTAAGGCAAGGTTTCCATAGACCACCGGGCTCTTAGTGTCGGTGATATCAATAGCGGCCGCACCAGTAGTGGAAACAATGGTGGAGTCATCCTTAGTCAGACTGGCATTGACTCCGATGCCAAACTTGGTATAGTCGCCCTGTAAGTTATAGAACGACTGCAATAACTCAGAAGCATAGTTGATAGGAGTATAGGCAGCAATCTGGTCACTAGTTAAGGTGTAACTAGTCTTTACATAATCTAAGAATGACAGCGTAAAGGAAATGGAATTAGTGCCATTAATAGCGGAAGTAACGGCAATAGAGGAAATTGATTTATCATCAGTGTTGACGGTCAAAGTAATAGCACCGATCTTGCTAGCATAGCTGGTGCCTTCTAAAATCTTAGGAACATCGACTGAGACGATAAGCTTATTGGCATCCTTATTATCCTTATCGATTGATAAGAAGCCGGAGATTCCAGAAACATATCCTTGCTTAAGCTGACTAATGGCGGTCTTAAAGGATGTGCTCTTAATCATCGAATCCAGAATACTATCCATAGAAGTAAGAGATTCATCACCAGTGGAAGTCTCTTTCTTGATGACATCAGCCATCTTACCAATGGAAGTATCGGTTAAGCTGTTCTTAAAGACAGCGTTAGTTCCACCGTTATCATATCCAAAATACAAAGACTTGTTTTGGTAGTTCATATTCAAGGCATGAGTAGTATTGCCGACAGTAGTATTAAAGGATAACTGATAATTGCCGTTATCAATAGTCGTAGATAAAGCGTCAAAGGAAGTAACAGCACTTAAATCAGCGGCAATAGTTCCACCGGCAGCATAGGAATCAGAACCAGAAGTATAAGTTAAAGCATACTTGCAGGCCACCTGCTTGGAAGAAATGACATTGGAAATAGTTGAGAAAATCGGAGCAATAGCGGAATAATTCTTATAGTCATCCGGAGTGACGCTGGCAATAGAAGTGAAGTCATCAGGAGACAAGGCAATGTTCAAAGTCAGAGACTGATACTTGAGATTATTGACTTCAATAGAAGTGATCTTCTTATTGGTCTCATCAAGATTGACTTTGATTTCAATCTGATAATCTCCTAAGCCAAAGGCTTTGGCATTAAGAGTCATATCAAAGCCAGTGTTTTCAGTATAAGTAAAGGAACTTAAGAAATTCTTATAGACAGAATAATCACCACTTAATAAGGTAGTCAAATCGCATTTTCCTAAGACATTAGTGAGTTCATCAGTGACTCCCTTATAGGAGCTGTTTCCAGTAGCAGAAGACAAAGAATCAAAGACATTGGACAAAGTCGTGTTTTGAACCTTGCCCTTGAATAAATCATCTAATTGAATATAAGTTGTTTCATTGGAATAGGTTACATTGATATTATCAGAAACAGTAGCATCTGTTGCTTTGTCAGCATGAGTCAAGGATAGAGCATATTTGCCCTTAGTCAAATCATTGTCGACACCAGAAACATCAGCCTGCATTAATCCGTTAATGACATGGTCATTAGTGCCGTCATTCAAGGAAATGGCAATTCCGACATTGGTCTTCTTCTCACCGACGATTTTAGCAACAGTGGAAAGAATTGAAGAGGTAGCATTAGTCAAATCCTGATACTTTTTAGTATCGACTTTAGTATAAGTACTCTCCTCTAAGAAATTGCAGGTAGCATTTAAGCCTAAAGACATGCCATTAGAAACCGTGATATCCTTAGCAGTATTGACGGCAACTAGATTGTCCGATCCATCCAAATCAAGAACGACATCAATGTTGCTGATGGTCGTGCTTCCAATAGTCAAAGGATCTAAAGCAATGGTGTAACTGACTCCACCATAATTGTTGCTGGTCTCACTGCTAGCAATGTTATCAGCCGCACTCTGAGCTGAAGAAATGACACTGCTTAAATCGACATCGCTCCCACTAGCTACATTAGGAATGCTGACTCCGCAAGCCTGGATCATCGATATGAATCCAGAAACAGTGGTAGGAGCCGAGAAGGAATAATAATGATCATAATAAATGACATAAGCATAACCACTGTCCTCAAAGTTCAAATGCAGGGTCTCATCAATTGAGGATCCGTATTTGACTTCCAAGCCAGTCTCAAAATTGATATCCAAAGTCGTAGCATTAGCTAAATCAACAGATAAATTAGTGAAATTAAGATAGATAGGATCAGTCGATGCCGTATCTAGGGTGACATCTAACTCTGGAAATTGGATCTCACCGATAGTCAATAGCTTATTGACCATTCTTGAGAAAGAATTATCGGTAGTGGGAATTTCCGGAATTTCTGGAGTGACGGCAGATCCGTCATTGTTCTCATCATTACCGTTGTTGACATCATTGCCGGAAGCATTTGAAGCAACACCACAGGAGAAATAAACAGCTGTTCCGGATATACCAAGCGACATCAGAGAAACTAATGTATAAATTAACGGTTTCTTCATTTTATATTACCCTTTTTAATGTTTTTCTTTTAAGCAGTGGGGAAGAGCTTGTAGCCGACAAAATCCGTATCGCCTATTTCGGGAATCTTAACTTCGACGTCATTGAAGGTAGGAGTACTGCCTTGGAAGTAATATTGAGTGAAAGTGGCTTCAGCAGTGGAATTCAGAATGCCTTTGACATTGACCGTGTAGCTATCCGTGAAGGTTGAAGAGACCAAGTTAAGTTCCTTATCGACTTGGAAGCTGATGGTTGACGCAGAGAAGCTAGGATAGGTGCCAAGACCGCCAGTTGCCTTCATCTGAACCGAATATTTGAAGGTGGCCTTGTTGGGAACTAAGACCGCCGTCAATAAGTAGCCAGCGTCGTTTTCTTCAATTGTTGAAGAACTAACCGTGTTAGGACCAATGTCATAGATGATGACATCATTGACTAGATGCTTTGTTGAATCACTGGAGGCTTTATAGGTGGCATAGTCATAAGACAGGTAACGATCAGTGATTGGGTAGTCGCTCGAATAGTCCTGAGTAGTCGCATAGTAGTAAGGCCGAATGAGTTTACCGTATGTCTGAATATACTGATCATAAGTTAACTCACTGCTAGTAGGGTTTGAAGTCCAGTCATCAGCGGTCTGACAGTTGTAAGCAACTACTTTGCCATCGTATTGGTCATAATTACGATCGGCTGTATGAACAAAGGATGAAGAGGAGATATTCTGTCTGAAAGTCTCAGTTGGTGTTGCAAAGGTTCCGGATTCAATTGTCTGGGTAACACCGGAAGAGACCACACTGCCTTTTCCAATGATCAGTGAATACTGTTTTTGGGAGAAGCTGGATAAGCAGTAGTTGATCAAGGAATAAGCGGTATCTTTGTAATCAGCAGTCAAAGTTCCTTTATCAATAGCGAAATTAACTTCAATGGTAGTCGGAACCTTGCCATAATTGACTCCGTTATAAGCATTGGTTCCAGTAGGATGAAGCATACCAAAAAGGAAATAGCCGCCAAAGCCGCCAATAGTGGCAAAGCAGACAGCGAAGACACAGGAAACAATGATGGACTTCTTAGTAGCAGGAGTCATCTTCTTGTGAGTCTTCTTATTTGTTTGGTTATCGATCTGAGCGATAACTGGTTCTTTTTCTTTTTTGTCTTCCATAATGAAAAATAATTCACCCCTTAACGAGTGAAAATATACCGATAGTTACAAACTATGTCAATTGTTGTGTTTACAAACTATTCAAACTGAATATGTTATTTTAATAAATATTTTTTAGTGAAAATAATTGCGATTAAAAACAATGCTATTTTTTGACAATTAATCGATTTTTGTGCATTTTTTAGATGAAAACTGCGAAACTTTTCGTAAGCAAAAAACAGTAACAAAAAAGCAAATGCAACCTCTAAAAAGAACTATTTTTTTCTGTTTTAAAGTCTTATGTGGTTGCTCCTAGTAAACATCGGCTTTGACGCCAAGTCCTTGTAGATCAAAAGGTGCTGGCTTTGATTCAGCAGCATTAAAAATTCCAAAACGCAATTTCAGACTGTTCTTCATTCAGCAATGAACACCATTGTCTAATAAAAAACTGCTACCGGTTTTACCTCAGTAGCAGTCAATGATTCAAAGAAACCGATTATTACTTGCTGACTTTATCAGTCGGCTTATTAGCAGGAACTTCAACGCTCTTGCTAGTATCATCAGCCATCAGAATACGCATTCTTTCTTCATAACGCTTCTGCTGGGCATCTTTTTCGGAAGCCTTAGAAGAATAGGCATAGATAGCAATCAGGAAGCCAATCATGCCAACTACCATGAAGCCGGTCCCGACTAAACGGAAATCAGCAACACCCGAGCCGCCAAAGGCAGCAGCCAAGCCCTTCTGAGCACTGTATAAAGGATTAGTGGAAAGATTTCCGACATTATAGGCACAGACTCCTAAAATAGCCAGAACCAATCCCGTGATCCAAATGACGGCAAAAATCGAATACCAGACAATCTCCGATACAAACAGAGTGCGATGTTTTTCTTTCTTAACCTGAGGTTCAACAGTAGCGGTATTCATTACTTGTTCTCCTTTTCAGTTTCCGGCTTGACATCACCAGAAGAGGCAGCTTTTTCGGCTTCAGCCTTCTTCAGTTCTGCCTGCTTAGCCATCATCTCAGCCTGATACTTGTTCATTTCTTCACCCATCTTCATGAACTGATTGTTCAAAGGCTGCTGAGTGGCAGAAATAATCTTATCAAAATAAGCATCAAAGATCTTGAAGAAAGCATTGATATCGGTGGTCTTCTTCTTACCGGAGAAGATTTCGCAGTCATTATAGACCTGCTGACGGGCATATTTGAAATCTTCATTGTCGTTATAGGTATTGAGAGCATTAACCATATCCTGGTTGAGTTCATGGAATTCGTTCTCAACCATACGGAAGGAAGGATCATTTCGAACATTGAATTCCGGATCAGTCTTCGGATTGATTCCGCCGTGATCCTTCGAATAAGCCTTGGCATAAGTATTAGCCGTATCATTTAATTCCACGAACTTACGGGAAATCAAGATGCAGCTGATCTTACCGGCAAATGAATGATAATAAAGCATGTCATTGGCAACTAAGGCTTCAAATTCCGGCTCCAGCTTGTTGTCCTTCTTCAGGAAATCGCAAGCAGATTTGATGAAGGCTTCAAGATAAGCTCTCAGTTTGACAATATTCGTGAATAGTTCGACAATCAGCGAAGATTCAACATTGACTTTGTTCTGTAAGTCAACTGTGACGATTCGGCCAGGTTCTCCATAAACATCATCAATGAAATAACCCATTTCATCCTGAAGTTCTTTGCCGCTAGGACCGTTAGCATGGCAGTTCATATCAAAGGGAGTGCCTTTAGCAGTCAAAGCCTTTAAGGCATTGGCACGGCTCTTTCTTTCTTCAAGACTGAAACCGTTAGCATCTCTAGGAGGTAAGCAATACCACAAAGAGGCTTCAACAATTCGGCCAATAGTCACAATCGTCAAGACATTTCTTTCTTCGTCGTTCATATGGATATCCTCGTTATTTTTGAAAACACACTATACACAATAATTAATTATATACAATAGTGTGCTTTTTTCAAAACTTTAATTTGTAGTCTTCAACTTATCAGTGCTTAAAAGCGACTGATCAGCAATATATTTATCTAAATCAGCGATTCTGTCAATTACATGATTGGCTTGTTTCTTCAACCAGTCAGGAGAATGAGACATGCAGAAGGAATGAGGAAAATCCCGGAACAGAGAATAATCATTGCCACTGTCGCCGCAGACAATGACCTCATTGATATCATAGCCTTTATCCTGACAGTATTTCTTAAGTCCGGAGCCTTTGTCGACTCCCGGAGCCGTAATCTCTAAGGCGTTGTCGGATAAAGCCACGGTGAAATAGTTTCCAAACTGCTCTTTGACAGTCAGATAAATCTCACTGGCCTTCTTTTTGGCTGATTCTCCGATTCCAAAGGCAATCAGCAGTTTGTAATTGTTGGTGTTAGATAACTTGTTGAGGAAGCTATTGCCTTCATGAATTAGGTTTTCAGAATAGAAGCCATTAGTCTTATTGACGACACCGATCATAAAAATCAAAAAGCGGCTGATATCGGAATAGGAAACATAAATCGGGTCCTGATCATCGAATAGCATCCAAGATAAAGCCCCATATGCATGTCTTAAACGGACATAGAGCTCTAACAGTTTCTTCCGATCAAGAGGAGTACGATCAGAGATTTTATTGTTTTCATCCACAACATAAGCACCATTGCAGCCCACCAAAGTAATCTGATGATGAAGGGCTTTTTCAACTTTTTTCTTAATCCGTGTGCTTCTTCCGGAAGCTAACAAAAGCTCCCCACCAGAAGCCATGAATTTCTTCAAAAGCTTCTTGTTTTGGTAAGGTATGCCGGTAATGACACGTTTAGGATAGAACAGGGTGCCATCCAAATCAGTAGCAATAAGTTTGATCATTAAGTAATATTCTAACTCTACTTTCAGCTAGAAAGAAGAACACAAAAAGCAAAAGAGATACTTTAAGGCTTTGATTTTAAAAACGGCCACCTTTTTAGGGGTGGCCAAGAAAATCACTTCTCGAGTTCGATCAAGCCGTAGCCATGATCTTCACGTTCATAGAGAACATTGACAAGACCGGTCGAAGAATCCAAATAGATGAAGAAGGAATGTCCTAAGGCATCCATTCTAGCCAAAGCTTCATCAACATCCATCGGAGCTAAGCTGAGTTTCTTTCTCTTAACAATCTCGAAGTTTTTCTCAGCTTCATCATCAGCGGCAATCTGCTCCATCAGAATGTTGTTGCAAAGTGACTGCTTCTTATTAGCCTTTTCAATCTGCGTCTTGGCTTTACGCATCTGACGCTCAAGCTTTTCACAAAGCAAGTCTAAGGCTACATAGAAGTCATCTTCAATGTCACGTGCACGTAATGTAAACCCATCAGTCGTAATAGCTGCTTCAACGGATTTCTTACCCTGAACAACCGTAATGGTGGTGACACAATTGACTTCACCCGTGGAACGGAAATAATGCTCGAATTTGCCCAGTTTCATCTCGCAAGCATCCTTCATGGAAGGAGTCAGACGAACGTCTTTGCACACAAATTGGAATTTCATAATTGATGGTTCCTTTCTATTCCTATTTCTATTATAAACAAAAAAAGGTCTAGTTTAAACCCCTTTCAAAAAAGAAAGTACTTTCACGCCTTTATCGATTAGATAAAGGCACTTAAGCGCTTTCTTTTTAAGAAATATTCAAAGCTTTAATCGAATTTCAGTCCAGTTTGATTTCATCAGCTAGATTCCATTTGGTTCGATCAATGATTTTGATCTTGCCGATAGTTGTATCCTTCAAGACTTCGCCACCTTCTTTATGATAGAATTCAATCATTTTGATGGCATCAAGAGAGATGATTTCACCAGGGATGACAATCGGGATTCCTGGCGGATAGGCCATCACCGTCTCGCCGGATATTTCACCGACGGAATCCTTTAACGAGACAATGAGATTAGGAGCATCATAGCCTTCCCTTGGTGGGACTAAGGCTTTCGAATAAGAATAGTTGTAGGAGGGAATCTTTCTGGTGCCTTTTTCTTTATAGTATTTCTTAGATAATATCTTTAAGCCATTGATGAGATTAAGAATATGCTGTTTAGTGGTGCCAGGTCCAACAAGAGCTAAGATAACAGATACTTCACCTAATTCAACCTGCACATTAGCGACTTTCCTTAATTCCTTGTAGACATCATATCCGTATAATCCAAGTCCGGTGACCTGAATGACAAGCTTCGTTTCATCAGTACTGAAGACACCCGAATTATCCTGTTCTTTGATATATTCTCTTCCATAGACATGGACACCAGGAATCTTATTGATTTCTTTTCTGGCAAAGGCCGCTAAAGCAAGGCAACGGTCAAGAATCTTCTCTCCGTGAACAGCCATTTCTTTTCTGGC
>Ga0172378_10000744_pt1 | contig 29251 bp, 27 predicted proteins | sample GrowelOW332metaG_FD_119755 | JGI IMG/M metagenome (GOLD analysis project Ga0172378, IMG submission 119755) | Groundwater microbial communities from an aquifer near a municipal landfill in Southern Ontario, Canada - Pumphouse #3_1 metaG | ecosystem: Environmental > Aquatic > Deep subsurface >...
ACTAATTTAGAAGATATTGAAAAAATATTTTCAATTTATAATTTTTTAGTAATTAAATTACAAGATATAATTGATGAATTACCAAATGACAATATAAATAAAAAGACATTTGTATTTATGTATAAAAATCAATTATATAAATCAAGAAATAAAATTCAAGAAAGGATGAAAACTAATGGCTGATTTTTTACTTAATGGAGTAATATTAGACGAATCTCCAGATCCTAGAAATTATAAAATATCCCAATTTATACCTGGAGAAGATGAGATAACAGATAAAGAATTTATGCTAAAATTTCCACAGAAACAAATTATAATTGATCAAGGATCAATAGGAGCTTGTGTAGGTCATGCATTTATTATGGCTAAACAAATACTCGAATATCAGCACACAAATAAATGGATTGATTTTGATCCATTTGTACTTTATGGAACACGATATTCAGGAGAATATACTGGAACAGGTATGATTTCATTCCAAGGAGCTAAAGCTTTATATAAAGATGGAGCATATTTTAGGCGTGATTTTAATAAAAGACAAGAAATGCCACAATTAAAAGAAACTGTAGAAGATTGGAAAACTGTAAACCCAGATAAAGTTAAAGCTGCTGCAGATTATAAAATTACTGGTTATGCTTATGTAAATGATAATAATGGAATTAAAAAAGCATTAAAAAATGGAATGCCTGTATCTACATGTTATCCTATATATTCTAGTTTTTATAAAACAGGAAATGATGGAAAAGTACCGGTTCCAAATACTAGTAAAGAATCATTATCTGGGTATCATCAAATGCTAATAGTAGGATGGACATCAGATAACTATTGGGTAGTAGTTAATAGTTGGGGAACTAGATATGGATTTAAAGGTATGTATTTAATACCATTTGAAAACAGATGGGAATCTGCTATTTCTGTATCCGATACTATTACACCATCAAAATATAAAGCTAAAGAAATAGTATTTAAAATCGGTGATAGTAAATATACTGTGGACGGTATGAAAAAAGAATTTGATTCTGTACCTTACATTAAGAATGATAGAACTTATATTTCATTAAGATTTATAACTGAATCATTAGGCTGTTCAGTTGAATGGAATGAAGCTAAACAAGAAGTTATTGTTCGTAGTGAAGAAGCTGTAATAGTTCTTACTATTGGAAGTAATAAAATTACAGTTGACGGAAAAATAAGAACTATCGATGTTGCTCCAGAAATTGTTAATGATAGAACAATGCTACCAATTAGATTCGTATCAGAAATATTGAATTGTAAAGTTGATTGGATAGATGAAACAGATTCTGTTATTATTAAAGCATTATAAGAAGAGGAGGAAAAATTTATGTTTTTATTAGATGAACTATTAGAAAATGCTAATAGTGAAGATTTTTCATTAAAAAGTATAGATCCTAGGGAGTCTTCTTATAATGAAGAAACAGATAATGAATTATTTAGAGAAGCATATACTAAAGCATCTGTTTCTATTAAGGTTTCATATGAAAATCATGAAAAATTATTTAGAGAAATAAATTTAAATATTATTCAAGAACCAATTAATACATTTGATTTTGACAAATATATATCAATAGAAGCATCCCCATTATTAATAAATCCATCTATTGAATGTAATTTATATTCATGGATTTCAAAATATTTTGAAAAAGAAGATTGCCTAGTTGGGGAAGATAGCGATGAAATTGTTAAAAAATTCTCATTATATATAGGATCTAAAATAAATAGCGATGATGGTATAATTCCACAGATTCCACATTATTTAGGAAAATCTGTTAAGATGAATTTCCCATTATCTATTATTAATTCAAATAGAGATATGATACGTAAAAATATTTTTAATCTTAATGATGATTTATACTTAATATATGAACTGATTAGTCAGAAATTAAGCTTATGCAAAAATCCTATGATAGTTGAGGCTCTAGCTAGAATGTTTGATTATTGTTCTAGAGTAATGTCATTTGTAGTAGCAGCATATTATAAATGTGCACTTAAATTATTTGCAATAACAAAGAATTCTATCCCATTAACAGAGTCTGCTGAAAAAGATTCTGAAGATGCTAAAAAATATATTGATGAAATAGATAAATTAATTGACGAAATAAGAGATTTTTATGATAAATTTAAATATAAAGAAATCATAATTCCTCGTAAGAAAAAAAAACCAAAAATGTATGAATATGTTTTAGGTGCACTTCAAAGAAAATATACATTAAAAATTCCTATTTATAAAGTAGAAGGTACTACAAAAGATGTAAAAGATATTGTAGAAAATCAATTTATAGATAAGCTTGAATCTATAACAAAGAAATATCCTAACTTTATAATATTAAGTCCTTCATGGGAAGAGGAAACTGATATGTATATTTATATAACTCTAAGAGAGCCCTTTGGTGATAAGCCAGATAAAAAAGATAGAGAAAAACAAACACAAAATGAAGCAGCTCTTTCAACAGAAGAAAGAAATAAACTTCAAGACTATGAATTTGGAATTCCAGAAACTAGAGATTATCCATTAAATGATGAAGAACGTATTAGAAAGGCTATTCAATTCTTTGGATATTGCAAATCTAAGAATAAACAGCTTTTAGCAGATAATATAGTTAGAAGAATAATTGAATTAGAACTTGTTGGGAAAGTTACTATTACAGAAAAACATCCTAACAAAAAATATTTTCCATATTGGATGCTTAATTCTGTTAAACCAGAATTAAGACGTAAAGGAAATAAGTATGAAATATACATTGATGGAGAAAAAGTAGATTATGGAACATTAGAAGAACATGAAACAGATTCTGATGGTCATAGAGTTGTAATAAATGAAAATGGAAATTTATATTAAATAAATATGCTAGCAGAGATAAATAGTCTCTGCTAGCCTTTTCGAACATTTATATAATAAATAACGGAGGTGATTATTAATATGCGTATTCCAAAAATATATAAAAAGTCTGAAGATGCGATATCTGATAAAATAACAGAAATTGATATAAAATCAGAACAACTTGATCCAATAGTATATATACCAGATGTTGATTTTGATGATCAAAAATCAGTTAATAGATATGTAAAATGTATAAAATCAGCTATACGAGGATCTAGAGAATATAAAAAACTTATGCAATTTCTTAAATATAAACTAGATGTAAATAGTTGTTTATTTTTTCCTAAAGTGAAAAAATATAGAGATAGTAAAATTTCTATAGAAATACATCATACTGGTTTTGTTATAGAAGATATAATATATACAATACTACGATATAGATATAAAAATAATCTTGATTATGATGTACAATCAGTGGCTGAACAAGTTATGTATGAACATTATAGGGGTTATATATCATTAACAGCACTATCAGCTACATCACATGATCTAATTCATGAAGAAAATTCTAATCTTTTTATACCATTACAATATTGTGATTTTGGTGATATAACAAAATTTTATAATGAGTATAGAGATTATGTAGATAAAGAAACAATTAAAAAATTTGAACAATATAAAGTACTTTCAGACGTTGTTGATAATCTAGAAGATATAATTCCAGATTATATGAATAAAAATATTATATATTATAAATGCGAAGGTATAGAGATACCTAATATGGATAAAATTTTAGAAATTGTAAAACTTTAATAAAAAATCAGTACTAGCAATTGCTAGTACTGATTAATTGCTCCTTATAATTAGATATTATTAAATTGAATAACTATTTATTTTAATAAATACAAATTTTATATAACCGAAAGGATGAGTTAATAATGTTATTAGTTTATAGTAAAAATGATAAAACATCGATAATCGAGACAAAAAATATTTCATATGATTTTTTTAAATTGGAAAATAAAAGTATGGGAGAATATGAAATAGCAGTAGATTTTGTTCAAGAATCAAATGTTGGCACTACCTCACAGACACTAAAATTTTTAGCAAAAGATCATAAGCGAGTAACCGATTTTATACAAATAGTTGATGAAGGAATACTTAATAGGATCATAGATCTTAGAAAATTCTAAGGAGATTTAAATATGAGTTTATTTGATAAAAATTATATAGCTGCATATACTGATGGTTCTTCTATTATTAAACATGATTTTTATGAAGCATCATCTTCAGTAGTTATAGTTATTAATGGTGAGGAAGTATGTAGATTTGGATGCTATCATATTAATGGTACTAATTCATTAGGTGAAATTTATGCTATGATGCTTGCAGTAGAAAGAGTTGAAGAAATTAAACGAGATAATCCAGAATTACGAGAATATATGACGTATTTCATATCTGATTCAAAGTATGTTGTTAGTAGTTTAAATGAATGGATATATAATTGGATTAGAATTAATAAATATAATAATGACATATGGGTAACTGGATCAAATAGTCCGATAATGTATCAATGGATTATAAAATATTTATATTTTAAATATTTGAAGAATAATTCTTGGCGATCATATAATAAATTTATTCATACTAATGGTCATGTTAATTTTAATAGTTTTAAAGATCTTGAAAAATATTTTAAGAAATTTATTTATAGAAATTCTATATGTAGTAATTCTACAATTGATGAATATAAACAAATAGTAGAAATGAACAATCAGGCAGACATATTAGCAGATAAAATACGATCCAAAAAACTATTTTATTATGAAGAAAGAGAGGAAGATCCTTCATGGGAAATAAGAAAAAAAAGAATTCCCACAAAAAATCAAAAGATTATTATAAAATCAAGAAAAAACGCAAGCAAGATTTAGTATATAAAACTAGAAGAGATATGCTTATTTCTCAATATGATGATTATCTTTTAAAAATATGGTTCAATGATGATCCTGATAAAATAAATGAGTTTGGAAAATTTTTGATTGAACAAGAAAATGCATTTTCAGAATCTACTCTTGATGATCTTTCATCTGGTAATAATTATTATGAAGAGAAATTTGAAAAACTACGTTCTCATAAATGTCATGGAATGAAAGATATGATTGAAACTCTTAATAAAATGACTGATGTTCGTGATAAGATAGTAAAAGGTAAAAGCTATAATAAGATGTATAAAAAGAAAGATCTTGGAATTGCAACATATCTAAATAGTAATCGTTATAAAAAGAAACTTCTTAATAAAACAAAATATCGTAAAGAACTTAAGAAAATAGCTAAACGTGAAAAGAAGGAATATAACGAAATGAGAAAACTAGGATATATTAAATCTAAAGATCCTGATAAAGAATTAAATAAAATATTAAAAGCAAATAATGCAATGAGTCATGCTTTATCAGATGCGTATACTCAGAAGCATTTTATTGAATAATGAAAAGGAGATAGCAAAATGAGTCTATTTAATACATGTATGAATATATTGTTAATAGGGTTAACATCAATAATTACACTAGGAATGCTATTTGTAATAGTTGTCATGATGACAAAAATATTTGATATTGTCAAAGATATTTTTAAATCACATTAAGAATCTAAGTATTACTTGATTATATATCATAAATATGAACTTATAAGGAGGGATTTTGATTGAGCAAAGATAAAAAGATTCCAATTCAGGAATTTATATCAGAAAAGAAGTTAAATAAGATTCTTGATATTATTAAAAAATCTGACGATGTCGAAATGAACTATGATAGAATTGAAATGTTATTAGATGATGATTTTAATGTAAAAGATCTTGGAACAAATCGTATTGTTTTTATTCATAAAAAGAAGAAATATAGCGACTATATCTTTAAAGTTGCAGGAGATTCTCATGGTATTGAAGCCAACTTTAGAGAATTTTATAATGGAGATCTTGATAAACATCTTACTTTCTCATACTCAATATCTAAAAACGGTGTATTTGTTGTTCAAGAAAAGGTAACTAGACTGACAAAAGATACAATGAAAGAATATAAAAAAGATGTAAGAGAAATGTTACACGTATTAAGTAAAAAAATATTATTAGTTGATTGTAAATTAACTAATTTTAAGAATTTTGGAATACGTAAAAATGGAAAGGTATGTTTATTAGATCATGGTGATACTGTACCTCTTCCGAAATATCAGGGAAATGAAATTATAAATGTTGATGAAGAATCATATGTATCTCTTAAGTGTAAACGTATGCTTGAAGCATCTGCAGAAACTAAAAAACTTAAACAGTGCTGTGGGAAGCTAAAATATAGTAAAAATTTTGATTCCTTAATATGTGAAAATTGTGGTGCCGTATCTGCTATAAATGATGCATATCGTGAATTCTATGGAGATAAAAGAATTGGCTCAATAAAAGGTTCGTCTCTTATGTTAGATAAAGATTTCGACCCAGATGAGTGGAAAGCTCATATTGAAGAGTATTGTATAGAGACTATGTCTCATGCAAATATAAAAAATAATAATAAAAAAGGAGATTCTAACATGAAAACAAAAACTATTAATGGAACAGAAACAGTACAGGTGAAAGGATTTTGGCTTCCTGAACCAACGAACGCAATTTTATCAAATATGTACAATTCAGTACGTATAGGAAAAGTTAAACCAGTAGATTATTTAAAAGCTATTGGTGTTGAAGATGTAGATGATTATAAGGTAAGACCAATAGATCATGGTGATTCATCGAATGTAAAGAATACTGTAAATCCATTAAATCTTGCCGCAACTAGACTTATTGAAAAAGCTGAGTCAACTGGAGAGTTTGAAAATAAAATTAGTTATATTGAAGCAGCTAATATTTGTGGTAATATTGATTTTGGAAATATGAAAAATATCGCAGCTCTTAGAAATATTATGGCAGCAGATGATAAAACTGCAGGAGTTGTTTATACTGAAGACGGTTTTTCAATAAGAGTAAAATCTGCTTTTAACAATAATGTAAAAAGAGAAACAAGAACTTTTGAACCCTTTGTTAGTGAAAAAGGACCAGATAATGAATTCATTGTAGATGAAGAGTCCGAGCAAGAAACCGAAATGATTTCAGAATTTGTTAATGATGAAATTTCAGAATCTGAGATTGAAACTATAGACGATAAAGATTATGTTGAAGATTATTCTAAAACAAATAATTCTACTATTGTTGATGATATTGAAGATGAACCTACCTCAAAAGGATTAGTTCTTAGCTCTGATGATATTGAGAATGCTATAACTGAATTTAATGGTGAAGAATGTGTTGTAATTGGTAAATATGCAGTTCCTGTATCTATCATTGATCAATATTTGAATGAAGAAAATGGTCTCTATGAACTTCCTGATAAGAAAATGAAACTTCTAATAAAATCACACAATTTATCGCCAAAGAAATATAAGTTATCAAATGCACAATCAATAGATGAAGAAATAGCTTCCATTGATGAAAATAGTATTGAAATACCTGAAATTAAATCTGATGAAATCATTGAAGATTCAGATGAATCAGTTGACGAAGAATTAGAAGTGATTGAAGCAGGAGAAACTATTTTTGATATAAACAATTCGGAAATGGTATCAGATGTATGTGAAACGGTTACAAATCTTGCAAAAGAATCAAAATCTAAAGATAGATTTGGATACTGTTATATAAATCCGCTTGAAATAATTATTAATTGTTTCAAAGATAAAAATCTGGCTCTTCCTAAAAATGAATATTATACAGAAAAGAAGCTAGATGAATCTAATATTGAGATTGCTATAGATCCAGAACAGATGAATAATCTTTATAAGTTATTCATTAATATATTTGAAATTTATGGGACTGAATATCTTGAATCTTCACCTAGTGCTTATTATGAAGAAGGAACTCTTGGATTTTTATTAAGTGAATTTAAAGATGATAGACTTGAAATAGAAGAACAATACAAACGTTCAAGGAATTCATATCTTAAAAATCCTTCAGAAAATTCAATTCCATTCAATCTCATTGAGTCAGTTTTAGAGCTTAATAATAGTAATACTGTATTTCTTAATAATGATGGTAATCTGTATTGCCAGTTATCGACTGACGAAGAAAATGTATTTGGACGTTTGGAAGATTTCTTTATTATGCTGTATGATAACACTGATGATACAGAGATATATAACAATACCGTAGATAAAGACATTGTAAAAGATTGGATAAATGCAAAGAGAGAATTTTATTGTGAAAATGAAACATTTGCAAAATTGCAAGAAAACTTAAATCCTAATACTGTCTTCCATCTTATACGTACTGCTTTGGAATTTGCCAGATTTACAGCATCACATTTTGAAAATTCAGATGTTGAATTTTTAGATACTTTTACTGATTACTATAATGATTTAGAAGACGATATATTTGCATTTGCTACAGAAACGGACGACTCAGATGATTCAGAATTATTAGATAATGATTATGAAATAAATTCTGATAATGATAGCAATCTTAATAATAAAGAAAACGAGGAGGAATTTGATTTGACTAATAATGAAGTTATCGATGCATTAAGAATCCTTACTGACTCGATAAACAAAAATAATGAGCTTCTTAGTCAGGAACTTGATATAACACGCAGATCATTAGATCGTATCAACGCTATTGATAAGAAGTTAGATAATCATTTTGAAGCAAACTCATCAGATGAAATGCCAGGTGATGAAATGCCAGGTGATGAAATGCCAAATAAGAGAAATCTTACATATTCACTAGATACTGATGGTGATGGAAGAGCGATTATATCATTTGATATTAATGATTTAGAAAATAAGATATTTATTGTAAATCATAACGGTAAAGCTCTAGTATTAGATCTACATGCACTTAGTAAAACCGCTATAGATAGTACAGATGATGAGTACATTAATGTAATATCTTTTAAAACTAATGCATTAAATTAACTTTATATATTATATTTATGATAATGGGTAAGGGTGGAGTCATGACCACCCTTCTCAATGTCTAATTTAATATAAAACTATTTAAATTTAATTAGGAGGAAACGACAAATGATCATTTGTGTAAAAGAGTCGAAGCTTAAAAAAGTAGACAAGAATTTGTTTAGAATAGCTTCAATCAGCAATGAACCATTAGAGTCTGAGGGTATTTTTAATATGACTGAATTACTTCCACCTGCAGACCTATTAATGAAAGTTAGCAATGGTGAACTTTCTAAGAAGAAATTTCTTAAGAAATATAGAAAGTTTATCGAAACAAAGGATACTAATATCGAGTATACAATCTTTACATTAGGTATGGCACTTGAACGTAAACAAAATTTGTGTCTTACAGCAAGTGAAAAAGAGTACAGACTCGGTTATGTAAAAGTATTAGCCGATTATCTTGCAGAGTTGTATGGAATTGAGATTAAAGGTCTTGATGAAGTGCAAGAAGAAATAGGTTTTGAATTTGATTCTTTTTCTAAGAAAGAAAAGAAAATTCTTAAGAAGAATGATGAAGATCTTTCAAAGAAACAAAGAAAATTTAAAGAAAAGATACTTAAAACTGTATCAAAGTCTATTAGAGATGGATTTGGTGATGATGGCAAAGATAACTATTCTAAGATGGATAGAAAATTCGCAATCGATCAAATTGCTATGGTTTTAATCAAGGCAGAAGCTGTTAAAATTGATAAAAAGAATCGATCATTTAAAGATATTGATACTGATAAGATTAAAACAACAAAACCATATATTAAATCTATTTTCATTGCATGTGATGCATCTAAAGCAGTTAAAAAGACAGTTAAACCTGTATTTGAGTCGCATGGAATCAAGTTTAAAGAGAAAGCATTGAAGAAACTTGATACTACTACTTTCATTTCACTTTTTGGCGAGATTTATGGTAGAGTACTTTCACTTAGAAGTGGGGTAGAAGATTAATATAAATATATAAGAGAGGAAATCTCTTATGAATAAAAAGATAATTAAAATTACAAAGCATGGACTAATGTCAGAACTATACAAAAGAGATTTATATACCACAAAAGAATATGATTATCTTATAGCTAAACGTATAATAGAATATGATATTAGATCTGCGAATGTTAATCTTTGTCGATATTATAATTTATTAGATGAAGATGAACTTAATAAAATAGAAAATATGCAAAAACACGATCGTGTTGTATACATAGGTTGTAAAATGCGTGATGATAAGGAATTTTCTAAAAAATTATCAAAAGCATTTAAATACATGCGTAGAGAATTTTTTATAGCAAATGGGATACTTGACAGTGATATCCTATCTATTAAAAAAGATGCTATTTTTGTAATCAATAAGAGATGTCGTAATACAAAGTTTAAAAATGTAGAATTTGTTGAGAAGAATATCTACAGCAGTTACCATAAATTAAATGGATTAGAGTTATATTATTCTGGAAAAAATGATATACTCGACGTTAAAGGAATTGATGATTCATCACTTTACCAACATAAAAAATTTATCAATGTACTAAAACGTATGTTTAAATTACTGGAACTGAATAAAAGAGAAGAGTTTATTAAATTTATAAAACGATTTTCTGAAGATTACAAAAATAAACGTCTTGCTTATGAATATTATAAAGAATTCAAATCGGATGGATGTTATACTCTCATTCAAAATGATGATAGTAAAAAAATTATATATGGATTAGATAATGTAGATAGCACAATTAATGACATATTATCAATTAATTATAATTATATTGCATATATATTGCCTATAATTCAAAGGCATTATTTTAAATTTAATAAAAAATAAGACAATAATCAGGTGTATAGGAAAATTCCTATACACCTGTCAATTTATTTTTTTTTATTATTATGAATTAAATTTTTCTATTGTAAGAGATCTAATCGTTTTATCTGTATAATTTATCACTAAAGATAAAGATTCTATTCTTACATAATCATTTAACCATTGCTCACCATATACATCTATAAGATAAGTTTTCATTTTAAATGATATACTATTATTAATTTCTTCAATTATTTTTTTATGAGCTTCAATTATTTCTTCATTATCAATATCATTAGTTATCTGTTTACTATTGGAAAAATAATTTCCAAAGGTAGAATCTATATAGTATATAGCTTTATATTGAATAATATTATTCAATTGCGTAATAAAGAAATTTGTAGTATATTCATCTAATTTTATTATACTAGTTTTTTCTTTCCTATAAGTTAAAATTACTATTCCATATATTATTAGCGATAGAAAAAATAAAATTCCTAAAAGTCCATATAAACATAATTTAACCATATTATTTCCTCCTATGATTCATTAATTCATGTATTTATTAATTTTCTTAGTTACTTTGTTTATCATTAAATAATCATTATCAGTAGCATCATATTTTTTACAAAGATTTAAATACTCCTGTAATGTATACAGATGTTCTCTACGTAATCCAAACTTAAAATCTTTTATAAAATTAATAACATCGCCAATTGATTGTTTTATATGTATAAATGCTTTACCATCATGACATAATTCATGATTAGTCTTGGCTAAACCCATAACAACTTGTATTCTATGAAGCTCATGTTCACATAATACGAGTTTAGCTACACCAAATGTTGATACTTTTTGACCCTCTGTTAATAGATGGTCAATAACAATAGAAACTATATCATATAATGTAAACATAGGTCCATGATGCATCTCTATACTTGTATTAGGAAATTTTTCATTATCTATACCAGACTGAAGCACATCTTTATTAAACCCTCTAGATTTTAATTCTGATATATAATTTGTATATCTTGGATCTTTTCTTATCAGCATTTCTGTAGATTTAACAAAATTCTCAAAAATATCTGGATCTGATAAATCTTCTTTCCCTTGATATAGTTTAAGTACTTCATCATCTAGCAAAGACTTAATTTTTGGATTTGATTTTCCTTTTATTTTTAATTCATCTTGCATTTAAGTCACCTCCATATTAACCTATAAGCCCTATATATCTTTATAAAAAGGACATTGTTATATAATATAATGTTCGAGAGGAGGTCAAGAAAATGGAATTAATGCCACATATCAAAGCACTATTAGATGATTTGATAAAAATGACGAATCATATTGTGGTAAAACGAACAGATTTAGCCAATCGATATGAAAACAATAACAACACATTGCACTTGTATCAACAAAGTGCAGAAATATTAGATGGAGTATCAACATTTTATACTTATCCAAAATATTTTAAATCTGTATTAAGACAGTATGGAAAATGGAATAAAACTGAGTCCACAGACGGGTTCGGTGCATTAGAGCCATTAATAGACTCTAATAATAAATATAATAAAATGACAGGTAATCAAGTAATGACTATGTCAAAAAATGCTCCTGATAAAAAGAATTCTATCGGAAGTGGATGGGTAAAATATATAGGAAATGGGTCTTTTCCTCTTGTTTATAATTTTGAAGCTAGTCAGAGAACTGTAAATCTTAGTATAGTTGGTATAGAAAATAATATACCCAATATTAATAATGAAATACCATCAATAATATTTGATGGATCAGATATAAGTTCTATTAAAAATAGAACTTTATATATTCATGATGAAGAATATAATTCTTATATTCCAGTTATAATTAGATTTATTTCTGAATATATTTCTACTAATGATCATATAAAAGATGATTCTTTTATTTATTTAAAAGATGATTCTGAAAATGATTTAATTTTTGTCGATAATACCGAAAAATATGGTGATAAAATTATAAAAAATTCAATAAAAATTAATGGATCGCCTATAATGGACAACGATGATAAAGATGAATACTATTTTAGATATAAAGTGGAATTACATTATTCTGATGATAGATATTATGATAGAATAAAATATTTTCAACCTAACCAAATTATAGATAACTCTATATATGCTAGAGAAGATGCAATGCACTATTATTCAACAGAAAATGGTTATCTTCCATTATATAAAAAAGATAAAAATGGATCATATATATACGATACATCTGTAGATCAATTTATTAATATAGAGGATGAAGATGAACTGTTATTAATAAATGAAAATGATCTATATATTAAAATGGAAGATGTAGATGATAGCAATATTTTTTATAGATATTATGATTCAAATGCTAGTATGATAGAACAATCTACATTTAGATTTAATAATATAGATTTTGAAAGATATGAAATAAATGATAATAATGATATTAAATTATTTTATAATTATTCAACAGAGGATGATGAGGTTACTGAGTGTTCCATTTATGTATATCAATCATCAATAAACGATAATTGGACATCGTATAAAACATATGATGGAGATTATAATTTAATAGAAACTGATTTGAAATTATATTATTTTTATGAAAACCCAAATGGATTATATATACGCAATATAAATGATTTTGGAACTTATGTATATATTAAAACTGCTACAAATGATATTTCAACCAAAAAATATGATTTTGCAGAGTCTATTGAAGGAACTCATGGTTTTTCATATGATACTTGTACATATACAAATCCTGATGTAGAATACTATATTTATGAAAGAGCGCTTACAGACAGACAAATATCATTATATAGTAGTAATAGAAATAATATTCCATCATATCCAGAAAATTTACGTAATGATTTAAAACTAATGATGGATGAACATATATTGAATATATATTGTACGGATAGAAATAGTGAAGATTATTCTGTTCCTCTTTATCGAGGAGAAACTAATAAATACTATCGAGAATTAAATGGTCTTCCTGCATTATCTGAATCATTTGCACATCCACGAATAAATAGACTTACAATAAATCCTAATTATTCTGGAACTTATACGAATCCATACTTGTTTGAGTTAAGTGATAGTGAAATAGAAACTATAGAATCCCTAGGTTTATTAGATAAATATAAATCAAGCTATCCTAAATTATTATATCTAAATTATCTTGGCAAAAATCGTATAGATGTTATAAAAGCAAGACAGGCATCACCATATGATATTCTTCGTATAGATGATTCTGAAATGATTTTAACTAAAAACATGTTTATGGAGAATTATAATATTTCAAAAAATTATATATTTAAGAAATATTATAAGCCAGATATGTTTGGTATGCAAGAATATTATCATGCATATATAGGATTTTTAATATGTATTTTAACTATGATTATGTGTATAACAAAATCTGGGGAAATATTAATTCAAAATAAATTTATGGATCAAAGTACAGTAGATCTTATTCTTGAATCATATGGATTTAAAGGAACTTTTGATTCAATTCCATTAATATATAGAAGAGAAATTGCTAAATCTATTATTAAATTGATACGAAATAAAGGTATAGATTCAATATATGAAGAAGTATATAAATTATTTAATATTGAAGATATAGAAGTATATAAATATTTTTTCCGCAAAGTATTTAATAGAGATACTAATGGTAATCTATCATATATAAATGGCGAGCCAGATTATGATATAACTATATCTCAAGTTCCAATATCGTCAGCAAATATTGTTAAAGATATAATCAACGATAGTAATAAATTAAATTATGATGATATAACATCAATCGATAGGTACTGGGGCGTATATGAAAGTGATGAATCTATAAAAGAACAAATTAAGAAATTAACTTTCAATTATATGAATTCTAAATATATTACCCTTAATAATAAATTTAATTTAACAGAATTAAACTTTAATAGTGCATATTTATTAAATTATCTATTAGATTCTACTAGATTAAATGGTACTTCTATCAATATCGATATTGATGAAATGGAAAATCCGCAATCATTAGAAAATTTATTAATTATGTTATTTGCTATACAATCTATAAAATATGGATTTGATGGAAATATACCAAATGATATTATTTCAGCAGCATCTATATACAAATTTAATTTAGATGAAACAGTTGTTACTGATATTGATGGTAGTGCAGGAAAAGCTAAAAAAATAATAGATTATTATTTAGATTATATGACACAAGATGCAGCATCATCTGTATTATCTTTAAATGATAGTATAAATAATATAAAGAATGAAAATCAGTTACACGATTCTGTAAAAGGTACAATCTATAATAATAAATATGACAATACCGTAACATCACTTTCATCAACATATCTTAAAAACATAGAAAATGATAACTCTCTGACAATAACAGACGAATCTAGCATATATCAAAAATTATTATATTTAAGAGAGCATGCAAATACTATGACAGATTTTAGATGTTTTGATGAATTGCTTAAATGTATATCTATATGTAAAGAAACTGATAAAGTATATAAACTTCCAAATCCAATTTGGGAATGCATGTATGAATGTATGTATGACTCAAATAAAGATAAAATAGAAAATAGTGAAACTACACATTATATTGATGTGATTAATAATTGGAAAATTAAATCTACAACAGAAAAAGTATCATTTATATCTAATATAGATAATCCAGAATTATGTTATAGATTAGCTGATGATAGATATGTATCATCTACAACCCCAGGATATACTTTTAAAGATGGTAAATTGTATTATAACGATCCGGTTGATGGCGAAATTGAAGTTGAATTACATGATATCAATTTATATTATGCTCATTTTAATTTACCTGATAATTATTTAGATACTATTAAGATTACAACATTAAAACCAGGAATAAATGATTTTGATAAAAATATTAAATATGTAGTTTGCATAAATGATATATCTAGAAAAGAATTAATGGAAGTAAATGATTTAACTAATTCAGAAATTCTTTCAAGAATAGACGTATATGAAAAAATATCTATATTTGATGAACTTCAAATGAATAGATATATAAATATACTATATGAATCGATCAATCAGTCAAGTATTGATAAACTTCCAATATTAAGCAAAGAAATAGGAATAAATAACTATGCATATATTGGAAATGAAGTATTAGATACATTTATATCAGATAGATATAATTTAACAGGTCCAATATTATATGTAGAAGTTGTTCCTAATTATGAATTATCCGATGTAAGATACTCTGTAAAAATATACAGAAAGTGTGATTCTGCATTAACATACTCAATGTATTTAAGAGAATGTGCACCAGAATTATATAATTATCTTAATTTTAAATCAGGAGAAACAAATTCTGATTACGAAGAAAGATTAAATAAATTTAGTAGTACAATTATAGCGACTATTGAAAATAATATAGAAGCTTCAAGTATAAAAGAACAAATAAAACTATCATATGTAGATTTTTCAAATATAAGTAAATATATAAAACTTATCATTAATGTATTTAAATCTTATTCTATAGATTTATCGTCTATGGATATAATTTATAATATTGATGATAAAGATAATAATAGAGTAAAAATTATTGATGATATTTACTCTAATGAAACATATGGGATTGATAGTAATATTCATATTTCTTCATCATTATCATCCGAAGATGAGATTCATATTAAAGAATTAATGAAAATAAAGGATGAAATTTATATTGAATATTATGCACGACAATCTTATGATGTAGATCCAAACGACATAGATACTTATTATTTGATTAATAATACTAATTTTTCTACTAATGACTATAAAATTTCAGCATATTGGTATGGTCGTTCGCTTGAACAGAAATTTCATACATATAAAGAAATGGATAGTCTAATAATAGGTAAATCTAATTAAAAAGGAGGTAAATTACAATGAGTAATTCTATAAACGAATCATTACGATTAGGAGAATCGTTATCATTAGATGGAAAGATGTTAAAAGTAAATCATGCATCAGCTAAGATGATTGGAGAAGTAACTATTGAAGAGTATGATAAATCTGGAAATAAAATATTTTCATCCACAGAGACGAATGATGTAACTCTAGCAGGATCAATATTCGTACTTGAACAAATATTTAAAAAAGCATCAAGCTCTTATAGATTTTTACATAAGAGTACCATGCCTACAGGTAAATTTGGAAATGAAAGTTCTACTCCAATGGTAGCTGTAAATGATGGTATATCAGATTGGAATGGAGCAAATAACATTGAATCAACAGAATTAGATAGTTATATAGAAGATGAACATATATTTGGATTTATGATAGGACATGGTGGAGAAACTGCGTCATCTGTTGTAGCTCCAAAATATGAATCATCAGTATTAGCAGATTCTAATTTAGTTTCTTCATTTTTACCATTAAGGGTAATTGACGCAACAAATGAATTATATGATCCAATTGATGATGGTATTAACTATTATATAAAGCTTAAAGATGTAACTAATAATAAAAATTATTTTTACTCTAAAGGATTTTCTAGTGAACCAAATATATTTACTAAATGGGCTGATGGATCTGGTAATGTACAAGAAGGTCAACTTGATTATGACATTCCAATTTTAACATACGCAGAAGTTATTCTAAATATAGACGAAAAAGATGTTAGGGAATATTTTGATGCAACAAATTCTGAGCAATGTTATATTAATCAGTTAGGACTAGTGGCAGGTAAACCAGTATGGACAGAAGATTCACAAGGAACATATAAGAAATTAAATGATATGTATGTTCCTGCAGATAGCAACGATACTGAGTCTACTCGTTACCGTAAAGATTATGATGATGTAAAACTTGTAACAACTCTTAATTTTAAATCAAAAGATCTTTCTAATGATGAAAATAAATTAAAATTTATTTACAAAGTTTATTGCTTATAAGGATGGTGAATAAATATGGCTATCTTTATAGAAAAAGAAATTACTGGAGACGATCTGTTAGAAATATTAAGATTAACCAGTGATGATATATGTATGACTCTATTGCAAAATTATTTTTTTAAACAAGATGTGGATAAACCTGCAAGATTTGAAGTCAATGATTATTTTAAACTTCCAGTATCTAAATTTAATACAAAAAAAGAAGTTTGGACTACAATAGGTATTTATATAGCAAATCTTCATCTTATACAGCCAAGATTTAATAAATTATTAGGCTATGTAAATAGTCCATTTGGTGGAAAAACTATTAAAGTTATAGAAAACATTCTATCAGAAGCACTATATTACGATAATATTACTACTGATGATATGGCAGATTACTATAATAGGTTACAATGGCTTGGTGGTCATGATGAATTAAGTTTATTAACACCATCAATAACACCAGCACTATTAAAGCCACCACCTGGATTAATGAAAAAGAAAGAAGAACTTCTAAAAAAATATGAAAAAGAATTGGATCCTTCTAATCCAAATAATGCATTAATTGCATCTAAAATTGAGGCAGAACTTATCGCAGAAGCGAAAAAGTATTTAAAAGAACAAGAAGGATATGAAAACTTTGAATCAGAGTCAAAAATTAATATTAGTAATAATTATAAGACTATGAATATAATGAAAGGACCATTATTAAATTCATATACTGGTCAATATCAAGTTAATGGATCTGAATATAATACAGGTATTAAGAAAGACGAATATGCTAGCATATCTGATAGTTCTGTATTAGGTTCTCATGCTCGTGCAATAAATACTGCTAAAGGCGGATATCTTGCAAAGAAAACTAATCAGGCATTAAATGCTGTTCAAGCTGGACCAAAAGGATCAGATTGTAAAACTAAGAAAACTTATGAAGTTTATTTATATCCTGAAATGATTAACGATTATTTAAATAGATATATAATTGATGATGGAAAAATAGTTGAACTTACTACAGACAATATTAATAAGTATGTAAGTACAACTGTTAAAATGAGATCTCCTATTTATTGTAAAATGGAAGAACCATGTTTCTGTAATATTTGTTTAGGAAATCAGCCATATTTACTAGGATTAGATAATTTTGGATTAGCTATTAATCGTATATCTAATAAATTGCTTACATTAAGTATGAAAAAATTCCACGATTTAACTGTAAAAACAGAAGATATAGATCCAGCAACATTATTTGATTTTAAATAATAAATAATTCCAGTCACTCATATTAGAGTGACTGGAATTTAATTTGTGTTATATATTATAATATTGAATAAAATAATAATGGAGGGGGCGAACAATATGGATAATAAAATAAATATTGATTATGATAAGTGTTATTCAACAATAGAATTTTTAAAAATACATGGAATAACACAAAATAATGAAATGGCTCTTGAAGAATTTGAAACTGCATATCCTGAAATATGGACATATTGTATTAGTGATATGTTATATTTAGTATATGATAAAAAGTCTGTAATATTAGTAAAATTTTCTGATAATATTTATAGATTCGTAGAATTAGATATATTATTGGAAACAGATTCAATTGATTATAATTAACGGGTAAAAGAAAGAAGTGAGTTAAATAATGAACAGACCAGATAAAAATGATTATTATCTTCAATTAGCATTAGATATAGCAAGACGATCTACATGTCTAAGAAGATGTTATGGAGCTGTAATCGTAAATAATGATGAAATCATTAGTACTGGATATAATGGTGCTCCAAGGGAAAGAGTAAACTGTATGGATTGTGGTCATTGTTTAAGAGAGGAATTAAATATTGCTCATGGTGAAAAATATGAAGCATGCAGATCTATCCATGCTGAAATGAATGCTATTATATCTGCATCTCGTAAAGACATGATTGGAGCTACTCTATATTTAGCTGGCTATGATGCTGTTACTGGAGAAGAATTAGATAGGGCATTGCCATGTAAAATGTGTGAAAGGGCTATAATTAATTCAAATATAAGATATATTGTTAATAAAGTTACCAATATACCCAATCTTATAAATGTAAAAGATTTTGAAGATGATTTTATATTATCTAAAAATCAAATTAAATTATGTATTAAAGAGTCTATATTGAAATATTTTTCGTATAATCCTTTTGGATCAGTAATTGATGAAAACGATATAACTAATTTTTTACATAAAAACTATAATACAAATATAGTATCTTATATATATTCTGAAACTGACTTAAAGATTAGCAATATATCATTCGATAATTCAACTAATTTTGAGAAAAATGTTTCAACCAATATAGATCAAATAATTGATAATATATTTAGTAATGTAGATGATATTATTAAATTGAGTAAGTTCATCACAAATAATGGGTACGATAATTGCTTAATGAGAGGACTTTATATCAGTGAAACAAACTATAAACTATTATTTAATGATATAGGTAAAATTGAAACTATAATGATTTATATTTATAATACTCTAAATATACATGAATATATTAAAATTAATGAAGATGGCACTAAATCATTTTCTGATAATGTTACAGATGATGAAAAAAGAGTAATTTATTATATGTATAATAAGAAATAGGAGGATATATTAAATGAAAAATAAAATCATTAAAGACAAGCCAAGAATGAATTCATTTAAACCTGAAAAAGTTATAAGACCATTTAGAAAAGATAACAAGAAAATTAAATCTGTCAAATTAGTTAAACTAGATATTGATGAAGAATGTAAAAGAGATATAGAAAACGGAAATGGTTTTTATATTACAAATGAAGAAGATTTTGATGAAAAAAGAGGAATACGAACTGAAGATGGTTTGTATTCTCCAAAATTCGGTATAGATACTTTTACAGATAAAAATACAGATGATCTTTTTCATTGTGAATGTGGCAAACTTTCTGGTGGTTTAAATGAAGGTGATATTTGTCCTGAATGTGGGACACGAGTAATGTTTACTGATTCTAAATTAAATATAACTGGATATATAAATCTTGGTAATTATTGTATTATAAATCCTGCATGTTATACTGATCTTGAATCTCTTATCGGTGCAAAAGAGCTTACGGACATTATTAAATTTAATAATAAGTTTAATGTAAATGGCAAAAATGTATCTACTAAGAATAAAAAATCTCCTTGGAATGGTATTGGACTAATTGAATTTAAAAATCAATTTGATGAGATACTTGAATATTATCGACAAAAAAGAAAAAAGGAAGCTCATTATAACATTATAAAAAAGTTTAGAAGTGCAGTATTTACTCACAATATAACAGTCTATTCATCTTTATTAAGACCTCTTGTTAAAGAAGATTCTAGAATAGCTATGTTTGATGTTAATAAAAGTTATTCTGTAATATTAGCAAATGCAAACTCAGTTAGAGCTATGGATATTCCTGGTGTAGATAAACGAGTTATAATTGAAAACTGTTTATTTGAAATTCAAACAGAAGCAAATAAAATAAGTAATGATATTATAACACAAAATTTATCTGGTAAAAAAGGTATAATTAGAGGAATGACAATTTCATCTCGTATGGATTACTCTGCACGTTTTGTCGTAGTCCCAGCAATTGGACATTGTGTAAATGAGGTATCATTACCATATGTCGGCGGATGCGAACTTTTTAGACCATTACTTATTAATGCATTACATACAATTGATGGCATTAACATAAGAGAAGCAAATACTATTATTGATAAAGCTTTAAGAAAATTTGATAAAAAAATATTTTTATTAATGAATCATATTCTACAGAATAGTGATAATCCTCCAATGATTATGGTTCAACGTTCTCCATCATTGTTACAAGAATCTATGAGACTTATGTATATCAAACAAGTAAAAGCAGATATTACTGATCTTACTCTTGATGTTCCTGTTGGTATATTAAGCCTTATGAATGCGGATTTTGACGGCGATACATTTGCATGTTATATGATTTATGATAATAGATTGAAAGAAGCCTGGAAACCAATACATTGTCCAGATTGTCATTTTATATCTAGACATGATGGACAATATTCTGAGGGTGGAGAATTTATTAAAGATTCTGCTGTTATACTATCAGAATTATGGGAGATTGGAAAGAATGGATGTTACTATAATGATTGGGCAAGTGAGAGTGAAAAAAATAAAGAATTAAGTAAATACGAATTTCCAAGAGAATAATTTCATTTAAACAATAATATATGAAAGGAGGTCTTAATTTGAAGAAATTTTTAACGATCTTATTTATAGTTATTTGTTTATTATTATGTACATCATTTGTCGAAGCAAAAAATATTGATTTTACTGGAGCTTATTTTTATGGATTTACTGATTCTATAGCTGCAGGAGAATCAACTATTACAAGAGAACAATGCAGTGCTATGATTTATAGAATTCTTAAACAATCTGATAATTTAAAAGAAAATATTATTGATGATGCTGAAATTAAAGATATATCTTCTTTTAATTGGTCTGAAAAAGCTATAAGATATATGGTAAATATAGGAGCTCTAGATTTAGAAGATGGTTATTCATATTTGTATAGAGAAATAACAAGAAATGAAATAGCTAAGCTTCTGGTTGTATCTTGTACAATAACTAAATAAAATGGAAAAGATTATGTATTTAATGATTTAAACAGTTTGGTTAAAAATTATGAGTATATTAATATACTCATAAGTAATGAATTATTAAAAGGATATCCAGATTATACTATAAGACCTAATAATTTTCTGACACGTTCAGAATTTGTTACAGTAATAAATAGAATAATCAAGAGAAATCATAAATATGAGATTCCGAAAGAATATGATTTTGTAGATATCGATAAATCATATTGGGCATATGCTGAAATATTACGAGATAATTCGGCTTATGAATACCGAAGAGGTAAATATTATGTAAACAATGACCTAAGAATTGACAGAAATCAACTTGATGAATATATGCAATAAATAATAAAATATAGAAGAGGTAAATAATTACCTCTTCTTTTTAGGTTAATTGAGAAAGGATGTATTAATGGTTAAGAAAATATTATGTATGATATCGGTACTAATTTTTAGTATGGTTATTTTAACAACAACAGTATTCGCAGAGGTAGATCATTACAGAGTTACAGCAAGTTCAGGTTTAAGATTACGTGAATCTCCAATAAATGGAAATATTATTACTGTAATGACATATGGTCAAACTATAGATATAACTGGCTATGATGGTGAATGGGCATTTGGATACACTGCAGGAAAATATTCTGGATGGTGTAGTACAAAATACTTAGAGAAAATTGATATTGATACTTATCAACAACCATCACAAGAAACCGGTAATCTTGAGTATATTGGAAGTTTTAGAATAACAGGTTATACTCCGTCACCTTATGAAAATGGCGGCACTGGATTAACGTGTACTGGAATAAAAGCATCAACTGTAGTTGGACAATGTATTGCTACAGATTTAAAAGTAATTCCTCTTGGAACTAAAGTCTATATAGAGAATATTGGATATAGAACTGTAATGGATTGTGGAGTTAGAGGAAAAGTTATAGATGTATTATGTTCAACAACATCCCAGTGTTATAGTATAACTGGATATCAGAACGTGTATATTGTTAGGTAAACCCTTAATATTGAGGTACTTTCAATGAACAAAACAGCATTTCAAATTTATAAAGAAATAACAAAACAACTTGAATTGTTATTTCCTTATAAAGAAAAAGAAATTGTAGTTCGTAAAAATCCAATACCAGATAATTTAGAATTTCATAAAAAAGGAATATCTAAATCAGATTTAAATAAAAATATGAATGAGATATCATTGATATACTACAAAATATTTAAATATTTTGGTGAAGATAGATTTTATGAATTACATGAAAATAATAATACTTTTAATTATACAATTCGTGAATATCCTGATAGAAATATAAATCTATTAACAATACTTAGTATTTTATATTTATCAGGATTTAAAAATGATGAATTGTATAATAGAGGGTTAAACTATCTATTGACATATGGAGATAAGAATAATGAAAAAAAGAAAACTTGATATAACATATCCTAATGGAATTCATATTAGATTACATAGAGCAAAAGATTCCCAAAATATACAAATTATAGTTTATGATAAGAATAATAAAGCTATAATTAATGGACCATACCTTAGACCAGAATTAGCTTTAGCTAATGCATTGGAAATATCTAATTCTAAATCTTTGGAAACATATTTACAAGGACCTAGTCCAGTGATAGATACTGAAAATAACTATTATAATCCATCAGATTGGATGTAAGTAAAAAGACTACATAAATTATTATGTAGTCTTTTTTTTTGTGTTTTTTCAATACATGAACACATATTATAATTATGAATGAATTTTATATTCATATCTTTTATTTAATTTAAGGAGAATGCAAAATGAACGAAGTGGAAATTGGAAAAATAGGTAGAACATTTTATCAAATTGATAGAAAGAGAAAATTTGCAATACCAACTGAATTTACATTATCTGACGCAAATATTGACTTCTATGAAGAACATTGTTGTGCAAGTAATTTAAGATTAACTGGAGCGTTTGCAGAATATTCGTCCGAACAAATTGAAACATACAAAAATCAGATATTTATGAATAATATTGCAACATCCATATCTATTAATGACATTGCAAATTTAGATGTATCTAATATGAATCCTATTTATATAAATATAAATGGAATGATTATATCTATTGATGATATTACAAGAGGTTCTGTCTCATATAGTTATCAAGGAACAGATGATAATTTTTGCACATCATCTATAGTTGAAGAATTTACAATTGCAAGATTTATTAGACTTCTTGAAGAAACATATGTAGATTTTGAATACTATATTGAAACAAATATGTATGAAGAATTAAATGGTCTCGATATCAATACAGATAAAGTATTATTTGTATTTTTATTTAATCTTATGATGAATACATTTATTGACATCGATACATTCGAACAGGTTAAAAATGATATAATTGAAGATATTTTAGTTTAATACATATGGATTACCCACGAGGATAAACTTCCTCGTGGGTTAGAATATTATTTTTTTCCCAAATTTCTTGGCGTTTTATAGTTAAAACATCTATATAATCAAGCAACTACTTGAAAGGAGATGATTTTATGATATCCAATGAAAATGTTAGAGCTGTGAGAAAAATTGCTCAAGATGAGGAAAATACAAGAGATTTTTATTATAAGACTATTGTATCATTTTCACATTTATTAGGTATGATAACATCAAATGTTGTCGAATATATACGTTCAGCATTTCCTAAAGATTATTTTCCAACTATATGGAATTCTTTAGAAGAACCATTTTCGCAAAGATCAAAAAGTTTTAAAGACTCTATGTCTAAACCAAGACCATCTATGTATATAGTTCCTAAATTTGATCCATCTGATGAAAGTGAGTTTATTCCTCAATCTGAATTTGATCAAGAAATAGCAAATCATCCAGTTTCAGATACTAAAATTGGAATTTGGAATTCTACAGAAATAGCAGGATATAATAATTTTAGGTTATTTGCAAAACCTAGACGATATAAGATGACATTTGATTTTAAATTTATTTTTGATACAGATGTTCAAAGAATTCAAGCTCAAGAATATATAAGACAATCAATACGACATAAAACACCTATACAATTACATGCATGGTTAGAAAATGTAATTCCTACAAATTACATGAAATCTATTGCTGAAATGAATGGTTATGATTATAAAAGTGATGAATTTTTAAAATTTATTAATCAATTTGCAAAAGATCCAATAACAAGAAGACTGCGTACAGGAAATGGAAATTATGAATTTTTTGCAATGGTTAGATCACCATTAGATATGAGATTTATGGATGCTCCAGTTACAGAAGGTCCTGTTAAAAAAGGAAATCTTATAGTCAATTCAGCATTTAGTGATTCAATGACTATAGAATTCTGTGCATATAGTGTATATTTTTTAGTAACTAGTAAAAACCCAGGAGAATCTATTAAATATAAAGATAATACTAATAATACTACTAATGGAAGTCTAGATACCGTAGGCGTTGATAAATTATTTTTAGTTGAAATGCCAGATACACAATATCTAGAAAATGGTTGTGTAAAAATAAAACAAATCACATTACAGCCAGAAAAAAATGGTACAGATTCTGTAAATTTATATACAGATGGTATATTAAATGATGCAGTTCTTATTGAAATGATAAATCATTATATGACAAATAAAAAACGTATTGATTTTATACACCCTGTAGTATTTGAAGGAACTACTGAATTAGATGGTGCCAGAGTATCATTTAATAGAGAAACATTAGATCTTGAGATAAAAGATATGGATATGTATGTAACTTATTGTATATGTATATATCTTGACAAAAATAAAATAAATAAAGAAGTTCTGGATTATTTTGTTCCAGATGATTTTGAAAAACTAAAATGAAAGGAGAGATAATATGAATATTATAGAGGCAATATCTGATACATCTAATGAAATTATTAAATTATCAAATAATTATATAGGACGAATTTATATTGATGGGAAACTAAATTATCGAAAACCAGTAGATATTAGATTAGGAGAAATTAATATACCATTAAGATTATCAGATATAGAATTTATATATGATAAAACATCTAAAAATTCAAGAGTTTATAATACTGATGCCGTACTTGATACATATTTTCCAATAGGATCAGAGTTTTCATTAACAGATGGTGCTAGATTAAAATTAATTTCATATGGACCTATTAAAACATATAATAATCAGATTTATGTAGATATGTATTGTACTCTTCAAAATGAAGGTGTTTATATAGTAGAAAATATTAATTCAAATCAGATTAAAGAAAAAATAAAAAATGAATTAAATATTATGATAGAATCTAATGAAATTATTAAGAACTTACTTCCACAGTATAGTTCAAATTGGATAAAATTTAATGATGATGATATTGATGCTATTAAAAAGTTTAATGCTACAAAAATATTACATTTAATAGATAAATTAGAATATGATGAAAGATATTACTATATGAATGATATTAATAGTATTTTATCACAATCATATACAAGTTTACCAACATCAATAACTACTAAAATGAAAGAAATATCATCTATTTCAATTAAAGAATATATTAATGCTGGATTTGCAGGTGTTCATTCTTTGTATAATCCACGTTATGTTTTTGAGTGGTTAATATATGTATTTGGAAATAAATTAATTGAAGATGAGACTTTACATGATGAATTTTATCTTGTTAATAAACTTGGACAGAAATGCAATATTAAAGTTTCTAAGACAGATAATAACTATGAAATATATTTTTCAATGCCAGATGAGTGTGCTTTTAACTATAAATTACTCATAAATAATTGTATTTCAATTGGAACTTATATTTGTTATAATATTGAATCTATGCAATTATTTAAAATAGATAAATTAAATGAAGCTAATATAGCTGAATATGATAATATAAAATCTCAATACGATAATCTTAAATGTGTTACAGAGATAATAGCTATATTATCAGCATCAACTTATACAGGTATCACATGTAAAGAATACTATGATAATATTGATACTTATATTAATAATATTTCCACAGTTAAAGTAAATACTGTAGAAGATTCTACTGAGGAAGGAGGAGATAATAATGAACAAACTAGCTAGATTAAAAACAATTTTTAGAAATAATAAACCAATTGATGTAGTATCAGATAAATTAGATGATAATTCTGTGGATAGTATAAATATAGTAAATCAATCTGTTATTCCTAATAAGATTAAGGATGAGTCTTTAACGTTTGATAAGATGACAGATGATACAAAATTTATTACCACAAATAATGCAATTTGTGCATTACGTGATGTTGGTGGAATTACTATTGGTGAAGGTATTGATAATAAATCTTTAAAAGATTTATTAAAAGAAATTATTATACCATATACAAAACCATCTATTGGCACAGTAACATATACAGCATCAGGGAATTCATATTTTCAATCTGGTTATGCTCTAACTGGTTCTACTATTTCAATAACAAAAGTAATAATTCCAGTAATGATTAAAAGCGAAAATATTGTAAAGGTTAAGATTGATATAATCTTAAATGATTCTACTAATCTATATAGAAATGAGATAACAGGATCTCCTATTATTGGATTTTTACCAAATACATTTAAGAATTTTGAATTTTCTCCAAATTTATCAGTAACAGGTACTAACATAAAAGATATTATAACATTTAAAGCAACTGTTACAGATTCACAAGGCGGCATTACAGAGGTTGCTAGTACAAAAATTATTATGATTCCTTATTTATATTATGGAAATTCAGATAAATTATTTACGTATACTGTAGAACCATATTTAAATACAACTAATGTTTTAACCGATTTATCAGCGGATGTACTAAATGCAGAAATATATAAAAATTATGGAACTACTAATTCAATTGTATATTCATATGAAAAACCTGCTAATCAATATTCATTTATGTTATTACCAACAACATCTCATATTATAACTAGTGCCGTTGACCAAAATGGATTTACACAAAATATAATATATGCAGGCGATGCAGTAATAAAGTTAAATAGTGTAAATGTTAATTATAGACTATTTAAAACAGGAATAAGTACAATGATAGATACACAACCTAGATATACATTTAAGGTAGTTAATCAATAGAAAGGAGGATAATGCTATGGGAAAGAAATATAAAAATAATATAGAAACAACATCAGGATTTTCATATACGGCAGAGTCACCTATAGATGATAGATTTGTGCAATCACTTTTATCAGATTTATCCTCTTTGGTTACAAATAAAAATTCATATGATGAAATGATTGTTGGTGTTGTATCAAAAGGAACTTATAGATATAATAAAGCCAATAATAAATGGATTCGTTTAGCAAATACTAAAACTATTACACGAAATAGTGCATCTATTGAGGTATTAGATGAAACTCTAGATGATAATTCGGTAGATACTATAAATATCAAAAGTTCTGCAGTAACTACATCTAAAATAGCAAATAAATCCATTACAAAAGATAAAATGGCAAGTAATGCTATAACTTCAGATAATATAGAAAGTCCTATTTCTATTGAAAAAGGTGGTACTGGAAAATCCACATTTGTAGAAGCATTGAAAGCACTTAATGGAGTTCCTATTGAAAAATATATAGGAAGTGAAATAAATAATCCAAATGTTGGAGTTATTTGTATGTGGGATAATGGTGCAACTGAACAAGACTTATCTATAGGTCCAGATGCATGTGGTGTAGTTATCACAAGCGAATTTCTTGATGAGTCAAGAGTATTTTTAGCAGATGGACATTATATTGGTCGTCAAATTTTTATAACAGAACATGGTGATATTTATACACGAATGTATGATACAATGAATTATTCTTCATTTGAAAAAGTACTAATAAAAACAGATGATATAACTGATGCAAATATTACTACTGCAAAACTTGCAAATCTAGTAGTGAGTACTGTAAAATTAGCAGATAAAGCTGTTACTGCAGCTAAACTTGGTGATAGTTCTGTTGAGACTGCTAAAATTAAAGATGTAAATATTACTACTGTAAAATTA
>Ga0172378_10000746_pt1 | contig 29213 bp, 38 predicted proteins | sample GrowelOW332metaG_FD_119755 | JGI IMG/M metagenome (GOLD analysis project Ga0172378, IMG submission 119755) | Groundwater microbial communities from an aquifer near a municipal landfill in Southern Ontario, Canada - Pumphouse #3_1 metaG | ecosystem: Environmental > Aquatic > Deep subsurface >...
AATCCTTTTTGATATTTTTTAATAATAATGATTTTATTATAATTTTGCAATCACTTTGTCAGCCAGTTTAACTGGCTCCGTTTGCTCCGATACAAGTGGCTCCATTACACCGATATATTCATAGTCATGAATCAAACCGGAATGGAAGGTTATATCCCTGAGAATATTCTAGTTTACATTGCAACACATCATGATCATAGAGGGAAAGGATTAGGCACACAATTATTAGAAGAAACAATCAATCAGTGCAATGGTAATATTGCATTGCACGTAGAACCTGATAATCCTGCAAAATTTCTTTATAAAAAAGTCGGGTTTTCAACCAAATATATAGAAATGCGCCTAATTAAAAGTAACTCATAATGGCATATATTACGCTGAATGTAGCTAAACTGCAATCTAATTTTAAGTATCTCAATAATCTGTTTCGTAAAAATGACATTCAATGGTCGGTAGTAACCAAAATGCTTTGCGGAAACAAGGATTATTTAATGGAAATATTGTCACTTGGAATGAAGCAAATTTGTGATTCACGAGTGTTAAATTTGAAGATGATCAAAACAATTAATCCTCAAATAGAAACCATTTTTATTAAGCCACCTGCCAAATGGAATATACGTGATGTAGTGAAGTATGCTGATATAAGTATGAATACTGAAATTACAACTATACAACGTTTATCAGTTGAAGCTCAGAAGCAAAATAAAGTTCATAAAATAATTATCATGATTGAGTTGGGAGAACTCAGAGAAGGTATCATGGGTGAGGATTTTATTAAATTTTATCAAAGTGTTTTTAAGCTCAAGAGCATTAAGGTTGTTGGCATAGGTGCAAATTTGTCATGCCTTAACGGCGTGCTCCCCAATCAGGATAAATTAATTCAATTATGTTTGTACGAGCAATTGATAGAGGCTAAATTTAACACTCAGATAGAATACATTTCCGGCGGTTCATCTGTAACGATTCCTCTTATCTTTAAAAAATATTGCCTAAAGGCATCAACCATTTCAGAGTAGGTGAAACGTTATTCTTAGGCACTGATCTTTACAATAATACTACTCTTGAGAATATGAGTACAGATGTTTTTTGTTTATACTCCGAAATCATTGAATTATTAGAAAAGCCCCTATTGCCGTCAGGTGAAATGGGAACCAACGTGGAAGGCAACTCCGTTGAATTTGACAACAAATTTGCAGGGGTTACTACCTATAGGGCTATCATAGACATTGGACTGTTAGATGTTGAGCGAAAGCAAATTGAGCCTGTTGACACTGACTTAAAGTTTGCCGGAGCCAGTTCAGATATGATTGTAATGAATTTAGGCGAAAATTTGAAGCATTATAAAGTCGGAGATTTGTTGGAATTCAGAATGAACTATATGGGTACATTAAGGGTTTTGAATTCAAGATATATAGAAAAGAAAATATTAAGATAATCATTCAATTCAAGGCCATAAAAATTCAAAGTGGTTGTCTTCCTTCCTTTCTACTAAACCAAGAGCCTCCAATAATTACACCAAAAATGATTCAACGCTTTTTTGACATTTAGCAGAAAAAGTAGAATTTAAATTCAACATTCTCATAAACATGATTGTTTATCTAGAATGAGAGAAAAAGTGACTTTCAAGTTTATTGAAAAGCCTGTAATTGCTGTATTAGGAGCAGGCCATGGCGGGTTAGCTATGGCCGGACATTTAGCACTTATGGGATATGAAGTCAGGTTATTTAATCGTAGTGAGGAAAGATTATGGGGAGTAAAATCTTCCGGGGGGATAGAACTGACAGGCGAAAAAGCAGGCTTTGGTGCTATTCAAACAGCTACCACGTCAATGAAGGAAGCCTTGGCTGATGCTCAGCTTATTATGGTGGTTGTTCCGGCTTTAGCACACCGATGGATTGCTGAACAGACAGCTCCGTATTTAAGAGACGGGCAAATTATTGTGCTTCACCCGGGAAGGACTCTGGGTGCTTTGGAATTTAAACAAGTCCTGAACGAAATGAAGGTTACCGCTGATGTCATTATTTCAGAAGCACAAACCTTTATATATGCATCAAGGGCAACTGGGCCTGCTCAAGTCAGGATATTCAGTATTAAAAATTCGATTCCGGTTGCTTCTATCAGAGCCCATCTTATTCCGATCGTCATAAAGCAACTACGTGCATTATATCCACAATTTGTACCCGGCGATAATGTTTTTAAAACCAGTTTTGACAACATCGGAAGCATTTTTCATCCAGCCTTATGTATTTTAAATGCCGGGTGGATAGAAGATGATGCTGAATTTCAGTTTTATCATCAAGGTGCTACATCATCAATTGCCCAAGTACTTGAAAGTGCTGATAAAGAACGAATAGCTGTAGCTGAAGCTCTTGGCATACGAGCTATTTCAGCCCTTCAATGGTTTTATATGGCCTATAGCACTACCGGAGCCACCCTTTTTGAAGCAATGCGTAAGAATCCCGGATATAAGGGTATCATGGCGCCACATACCTTAAAGATGCGTTACCTTGAAGAGGATGTTCCTTTCAGTTTGGTTCCGATCTCATCAGTCGGAAAAATGTTTAAGGTCCCTACACCTACAATTAATTCTCTGATTAACCTTGCATCTATCCTAAATAACGAGAATTACCTAAAGAATGGAAGGACCTCCGAACGGTTAGGAATCAATAAAATGAGTTTAAGGGAACTCCGGTTACTTGCAATTGGAGAACCTTCTCATTTTTCGTGATAAAAACATTTTTAATCGTTCACTTATGAAAAAAATACTGGGCGCTGCTATTGGTACATGTGTTCATGTTGGGGGTCTGCATCACTTCCTGAAATACGCTGAAACAGAAGGCTATCAAACTATTTCACTTGGTCCGGCTGTCCCTTTTTTTAGGTTGATAAGGGCAATTCAGCAAGAGAAGCCAGATATTATTGCTCTAAGTTACCGGATGACTCCTGAGGTGGCTATAATTCTTTTTGAACAACTAAAGAGTATTATTAAAAATAATGGTTTTGAATCTTTATCATTCATTTTTGGTGGGCCACTTCCTGTAGCTGAAGTGGCCAGACAATCAAAAATCTTTAAAGTGGTTTTTGACGGAACCCAAACCATTGAAGAAATCAAAAATTACTTCAGGGGACAGTCCTCAAAAAACCATAGCCACAACGCAGCCAATACACTGCTTGAGCGTATTGAACAAAAATATCCTTATCCATTGCTTCGTCATCATTTTGGCAGACCAACTCTTATGGAAACAATTGAGGGAGTTAGAACAATTGCAAACGCAGGAGTAGTGGATGTTATATCACTCGGACCAGACCAGAATGCCCAAGAATATTTTTTTCATCCTGAAAAAATGGATTTCCTACAAGATGGAGCCGGTGGTGTTCCACTTAGGAAACCAGAGGACCTTGAAGCACTATATCGAAATTCACAAACCGGCAATTTCCCACTAATGCGTTGCTATGCAGGAACTCAGGAGTTATTAAAATGGGCTATAATGAGTGTTTCTACTATCCATAATGCATGGGGAGCTATTCCTTTATGTTGGTATAGTGTAATCGACGGGCGTTCCAGCAGGCCAATTGATGTTGCGATCAGGGAACATCAGGTAGTGATGAAGTGGTATGCAGAACAAGGCATACCAGTTGAAGTCAACGAATCGCATCAATGGAGCTTGCGTGATGCACACGATTCCCTTGCGGTTGCCATGGCTTTCCTTGCTGCTTATAATGCTAAAAAAATGGGGGTTAAAAATTATGTTGCACAGTTTATGTTCAATACGCCTCCCGAAACTTCTTCCTCTATGGATATAGCCAAGATGCTGGCAAAAATGGAGCTCATTGAGGAACTTGAAGATCCCGATTTCAGTATGATACGTGAAGTCAGGGCCGGGATTGCCCACTTTTCCCCTATCCCTTCAGTAGCACAAGGACAACTAGCCGCATCAGCAGTTATCAGCCTGACTTTAAAGCCTCATATTATACACGTTGTGGGATACAGCGAAGGAGATCATGCCACCTATCCCGATGAGCTCATTAACAGTTGTAATATTGTTCACGGAGTATTAAGAAACTGCTTATATGGCTTTCCGCGTATAATTGATGATTCACTCATTACAAAACGAAAAGACGAGTTAAAACATGAAGCCCGGGATTTACTCGAAGCCATTAAACTGTTTGCCAAAGGAACGAGCAACGATCCATGGGCTGATCCTGTGGTTATTGCCAATGCTATCAAAACCGGACTTTTTGATGCTCCTCATTTCAGGGGCAACCCATATCTTTTTGGAAAGATAACCACAAGGATGATCAATGGAGCATGCTATGCTATTAATATTGAAACAGGAGATCCTGTTTCAGAAAAAGAAAGGGCCGCTGCTTTCTATTAAGCAAGAGATCTCATCATAACCAAATTATTAAACTATGGCTGGTATAGCAGGAATTACTAAACCTTCTGAACAGAATCGCGTTTCGCAGATGCTTGATCTTATTTCCTATCGCGGTAATAATTTACCCAAAATTTATGAATCTGACGGGATCACCATGGGGATTGTTGATTCCAAGAAGCGAAATAACATCCCAACAAATTTATATAGACAGAAAAGTATAGCCGATGGCACAGGCAATGGTCATCTGTCTGAAGCTGAGATTATTAACGGGAAAATTGAATTGACACGTGATGAACTCGGTGTGGCACCGCTATACTATGATATTGATCCTGATGGAACAGTCTATTTTGCTTCAGAAGTAAAGGCGTTACTTTCAATCAAAAAGAAACCGTATGAACTTCCACCAAGTCACAGATTAGTAAACAATAAAACTGAACCCTATTTCTTTCTGGAAAAACAACAACCTTCAACTGAAAGTATAAAATACCAATCAAAAGAACTGAGAAGACGAATGGAGCAAGCCATAACTATGCGAATTACAGGAAACAATATCGGAGCGTGGCTTTCAGGTGGCCTTGACTCCAGTACTATTGTTGCTCTGGCAAAACCTTATATAAATCCCTTTCATACTTTTGCAGCCGGGTTTAAAAATGCAGAAGATTTGGAATATGCACGCCTGGTTGCCGGGTATACCGGATCAATACATCATGAATTAGTCCTTACAGTCAATGATATATTAAAAGCATTACCCTTGGTTATTTTTCATCTTGAATCCTTTGATGCACTCCTTGTGCGATCAAGTATCCCCAATTTCCTTGTCTCAAAAGCTTCTTCTGATTATGTCTCTGAAGTTTTTTCTGGAGAAGCGGGCGATGAATTCTTTGCCGGTTATCAATACCTTAAATCTATACCTCCCAACTCTCTGGATGATGAATTAATACTTATTTCAAAAAGCTTGCATAATACTGCATTACAAAGGGTTGATCGATGCGCTTCAGCATTTGGTTTGACTACTCATGTAATATTTGCAGATCCATTAGTATTTGAATTCGCTCTACAAATCCCCATCCGATATAAACTTTTTAAGGGTATCGAAAAGTGGATACTCAGGAGGTCTATGGACGGCGACTTGCCTCAGCAAATATTAAACAGGCCTAAAACAAAATTCTGGGAAGGTGCCGGAATTAAAGAAATCCTTTCAGATTATGCCACAATGCACATTTCAGATCATGATTTTAAGAACGAATGCAACCTGAACAACGGATGGCGTTTAAACTCAAAGGAAGAACTAATGTATTACCGAATATTTAAAGAGCATTTCGGAGAAATCGAAGACCTGGAATGGATGGGAAGAACTAAAGTGATGCGGTCACAAATGCAATGATTCACTTTTTTTTTCAAAATTTTGATCACTCTACCTATTTGTTTCGTATTTTTGCGAAATACAAAATGAACAATGAAAACACCTTATTCTGATGATCAGGAAAAATTGGCTCGATTCGCTAAAGCGATGGGGCATCCTGCTCGTATTAAGATACTTGAAATACTAAGTGACCGGGGTTGCTGTTACAGTGGCAATATTGCTGATGAGTTTCCTATTGCCCTCTCCACCCTTTCACAACACCTTAAGGAATTGAAAGATTCCGGGCTTATTCAGGGCGAAATCAATCCCCCAAGAATTAAGTACTGCATCAATAAGGAAAACTGGAAGTTGGCCCAACATTTGTTTACTAACTTCCTGGTTTTATCATCCCCGGTTAATACTACCTGTAATATTTGAAGTTAAACTTTGAAGCTAACAAATAAAACAAAGGAGGATCACCATTAATACTACTTGTAATATTTGATTTAAACCTATATAGAAATACTTAAAAATTGCATCATCATGGAAATTAAAATCTTAGGAACCGGATGTTCCAATTGCCTGAACCTGGAAAAAGCAGTTCATTTGGCTGTTGAAGAACTCAATCTGGATGCTACCATCGTTAAAGAACAGGACATAACAAAAATCATTGGTTATGGAATCATGCGTACACCCGGACTCGTGGTGAATGAAAAGGTAATAATTTCAGGCAGAGTGCCTTCCGTTAAAGAAATTAAAGAATTACTTTCAAAAATATAACAATCATTCAAAATCATGGTCATGAAAAAACTCTTTTTAGTATCCATTATGATGGTGGCCGGTTTAGCTTTATTTGCTCAAAAACCTGCCAAACTGCAAGTGATTTACTTCCATGCGAAAAATCGCTGTCCTACATGCATTTCCATTGAGGAAAATACCAAAAAAACGCTCAATACTTACTTTGCAAGTCAGTTGAAAAACGGCACTATCAAGTTTCAGGTATTAGACGTATCAGAGCCTAAAAACGAAAAAATAGCCGAGAAATATGAAGCCTCGGGATCAGGTTTATTTTTAACGCGGACTATCGGTAAAAAAGAATCGATTACCGACTTTACAAACTTTGCCTTCAGTTACTCCCGCAATGAAGCTGACAAGTTCATTCAAGGATTAAAAGCGGAGATTGAGAAGAACCTGAAATAGACAGGATTTTCATCCACCATTAACAAAACAATTAACCTTAAGACAAAAAACAGTGGAATTTCTGCAAAATCTGATTGACCAAAGCACGTTCCCCCTTCTTACGGCTTTCCTGCTTGGGTTGATGACGGCCATCAGCCCCTGCCCACTCGCCACTAATATTACGGCATTAGCTTACATCAGTAAGGATGTGGAGAGCAGGCGCACGGTATTCCTGAATGGAATTTATTACACCTTAGGCCGGGCACTTACGTACACTATATTAGGCGCAATTATCTTCTTCGGAGCAAGTAAATTCCAGGTAAGCCGTGCAGTTCAATCCGGTGGTGAAAAATGGATCGGGCCGTTGCTCATTGTCATTGGAGTATTTATGCTCGGGATCATTAAAATACCGGGTTCTTCAGGCAATACGATACAACGCTTTGCTGACAAAGTAAAACTTGGCAGCGGATGGAGCGCTCTACTACTGGGTATGCTCTTTGCACTTGCATTCTGTCCGTATAGCGGTGTGCTGTATTTTGGCATGCTGATGCCTATGGTACTTTCTCAACCTTCAGGATTACTTCTGTTGCCTGATTTTGCTATTGCTACCGGTTTGCCTGTCATACTCATGGCCTATCTGCTGGCATTCAGTGTGGGTGGGGTTGCCAGGTATTACAACAAGATAAAAACCTTTGAAGTCTGGTTCAGGCGTATTGTTGCCGTATTATTCATCCTGACAGGCAGTTACTTCATCTGGATTTATTTTATGTAAATAATAAAGTAACCTTCAACAGCAGAACTATAGTGAACAAGGAAGCCCGATGTTATACCTGAAACGATCACCCGCGATCATTAAGGTCTTTAATTTAGTTCATCATCGCCATAATTCTTTCAGGTAATGAGTTTAACAGGGTTCAATAAAATCAAATCAATTAAAAATACAAATTATGTCAGAAGCCGAAAAACCCGGTTTTATCATGTGCGTATGCACCGGTAAATGCCCGGGATTCTCAAAAATGGATATTTGGGATTTTATAAACAGAGTGCGAATTGAATTACCGGTTGAATATGGATTTATCCACCCGCAACTTTGTGAAGAAGACGGGGACCGGTTTTTAAAAGATTTTCTGAAAGCACACCGTAAAGTAGTCATCGGAGGCTGTGCTCCCAATATGCAAAACAAACTATTCAGGGATGCTTTTACCGAAGCCGGCCTTGATGTCAGCAAAGATTTAACTGCAATTGATGTGCGTGATATGACTACTGATCAGGCCGTTGAAAAAGTCAGTGCAGCCTTAAAGAAACTGGAGGAAGCATCATGAGCGAAACAACATTTATGGGTGTCGAACGCGATAAAATCGATTGGAAGCCTGTTATTGATTATACGAAATGCGATTATTGCCTGGAATGCACCAAATTCTGTCCTCATCAAGTCTTTGAGGTCCGAGAAAGTGAAGAGCTCAGATTGATCGTCTTGAATCCCAATAACTGCGTTGTTTTTTGTCGGGCATGTTCAAAACTCTGTGGCCCCGATGCTCTTTCTTTTCCTGATAAAAATGCGACTACCCAAAGGATCAAGGAGATCAGAAAGGAGGAAAATAATGATTGAAAAACATGCCATTCTTCCATGTAATGGACTGGATAAATGTGCGGGAGTAATTTCAAGGGAAATAGCGATACAATTATGCGAGAACGCTGATCATGAACTCATTTGCCCTGTGTTATACCGAACTGCTGAAGCGAAATACCATAAAATAGCTGCCGGGTATCCCCTATTAGTCATTGATGGCTGCCCTACACGCTGCGCAAGTAAACTGGCTGCAGATAAGAACTTAAAGATATCAAAGAAAATCACGGTAACCGAAATTGCGAAAAGTCACCATGTGGAAATAAACAGCCGTCTTAAACTTGGGGAAAATGAGCATGCACTCATTGAACTAATTCTGAATGAACTTAACCATACCGACCAAAAGGTTGAATCATCTTCGTTGGTAACAAAGGTTTTATATGATTTCAAGTATGCGACGGTCCAAAATGGCAAATTCCTTTTCAGGGTACCAACCAATCCTGAAATATACTTTAATGAAAATGATTGTTGGGCTTATGTAGTCGGTAATCGTGCCAGAATAGGAGTTACAGATTTCGTTCAACAGAACCTTTCAGATATTTTATATTTTACCCCTCCCGAACCAGGCGCTGCCATAGATCAATTTGGCGAAGTCGGTGAAATTGAATCGTCAAAGTCTGTTTTTGAAATCATTTCACCGGTAAGCGGCAAAGTTATTTCCATCAATGAATCGCTTATTGAAAAACCTGAACTTATCAATGAGAACCCTTACGAGGCGGGGTGGATAGCTGAACTCGAGTTGACTGATTTTAAGAGCGATCAGGAACTGTTAATAGGATTTGACAAATATTTCGAAATCATGAAAAAAAAGTTGGAGGACCTGAATGCATAAAAAAGTAATAGTAGTTCCATGCAGCGGCATTGGTAAGGTATTCGGACTCATGGCAAGGGAAGCAGTTTTAGAAACAGTCCATAATTTATGTCCTGAAAAAGCGGAAACCGTATGCCTTGCATATATCATGACCGGTGATCAGGAAGCCAGAGAAAAAGTTGAAGGTATGAATTGCATAACCGTAGATGGATGCCCCAAAATGTGCGCTTCAAAAAATATTTCATTCATCGGCGGTAAAGTAATGGAAGGAATAAAAGTGCTGGATACCGTTAAAGAACACAAAGGGAAACAGTTTGGTACTGCTACCATGCTCGATGCCGATGGTGAGCTTGTTGTGAATCAAATAGCACAGAAGATTGTAAAAAAAATCGATGAAATAAATCAGGAGGAGTCATCATGTCAGAATTGAAAGTGGGCATACTAGCATGCAGCGGTGAGGAATGCCTTGGCGGAACCATTTCAAGACTCGCCACCCGGAAAGTGCTTGAGGAGCTTAAGCTGGTTGAAACGGTAACGCTCTGTCTGCCTTTATATCTGGCGGGCGGCAAAGAAGAAAGGAACTTTGCCAAAATATTTCCGACCATATCCGTTGATGGATGCGACAAACTGTGCGCAAAACGATGCACTGAAAAATACAGTGGCAAGGTAAGCGGTTCCATTGATGTTTCAAAAATTGCAGGCCATGAAATGGCACATAACACAAAAATAGTCCGGACCAAAGACCTGACAGATGAACACCTTCAAATGGTAGATAAAGTAGCCGTTGAAATAGTAAAAGCCATTGGTGGCATTGATCCCGATTCCTATTCCGGCAAATCATTTCGCGGGTGTTCCTGCAATGAATAAAGATAAAACAGAGAATACCATAGGGCTTCAGGTTGGGTAAATATCACAAAAAAATGAAAAAAACTAAAAGAATAAAACTGATACTATCAGTATCAGCAGGGTTAACCGCCTTAGTACTTCTCTATTATTTTTTAAAGACTCTGATTGATTATTTTACTTATAGTTTGCTGGGTTTAAGTGCGGATACACATCTGGGAGCATCTATAAATTTTTTCTTTTATGATACGATAAAGATTTTAATACTGCTATTCGTTATCAGTTCACTCATGGGGGTCATTAATGCTTATTTTCCAATAGAACGACTGCGTAATTATCTGACAACAAAAAAATTATTTGGGATGCAGTATGTGTTTGCCTCTCTTTTTGGAGCCATAACACCATTTTGTTCCTGTTCATCTATTCCGCTATTCATTGGTTTTGTAAAAGGGGGTATTCCGCTTGGGGTTACTTTTTCATTTCTTATAACATCTCCTTTAGTCAATGAGGTAGCGGTAGCTATGTTTTTGGGACTATTTGGAGTAGTGCCCACGCTGATTTATGCCGGGAGTGGCATTGTAATGGGTATAATTGGTGGCTACATATTAGGGAAATTGAATTTAGACAGATATCTGAGTACCTGGGTAAAAGAATTACAATCCAATTCAGAGAAAGAATCGAAAAACTGGGAATATGAGAAAATACCTTTTATCGACCGATTACCAGTTATTATTAAAGAGGGATGGGGAATTGTAAGTAACGTGCTGATTTATGTCATTATAGGTATTGCTATTGGTGCTGCAATGCATGGCTATGTTCCTGAAAATTTCTTTGCAAAATATCTGTCTGCAGATAAGTGGTACGCCATGCCTTTAGCAGTTCTTGCCGGAGTACCTATGTATGCCAATGCTGCAGGAATCATTCCTGTTATACAGGTATTTGTAGCAAAAGGCGTTCCGCTTGGTACTGCCATTGCCTTTATGATGGCGGTAGTTGGGCTTTCACTGCCCGAAGCTACTTTGCTTAAAAAAGTAATGACATGGAAACTGATTGGGATATTTTTTGGTACAATCACACTTTTTATTATTATACTGGGCTATTTATTTAACATCGTTCTATAAGAGGAAGAGCTTGATCGGAAACGTTAAGTGAATATCAATCCATTAAACAATAAGCGTATGAATCTTGGCAAGCCAATGGCCGATAAATACAATGTTATGAATGTGAAAAACCATACAACCAGAAAACTTATGAAAATTGAAAAGCGATATGTCAACCTGTTAATCTTTTTAACCATTTTTTTAAGTCTGTATTCATGCGCTGAAAAGGATGAATCACCTGAGCAACCTGCCACAATTTCAGATTTGATTGACAGCCTTGTATCAACAAAAGATACCCTTACAGCCTGGATAGACACCACCGCAATAACCGTATATACCCATATTACACCTGAAAGCATACACTGGTCGGCCGATCATGGAACCATCACAGGTTCAGGGAGCACCATAACTTATTTTGGGGGTCAATGCTGCACAGGTACCAACACTATAACATGCAGGGTAACCTCTGACACATATATAGAAGAAAAGACCATTCGAATACACGTAAAATCCTATTATTGAGTATGAAACATTTTTTATTGTTCCTATGCGCATTATGTTCTGTCTATTTGTTGTTTCCGGCAACAGAACTTCGTGCCCAATGTTGTTCTGCCGGTAATCCTGCAGGTTATGATATGAATTTCGCAAACAGCGGTAAAAACAAATTCAATATGGGTTTAGATTACCGGTACAGTTTGTCGAATGCACTCTATCAGGGTAGTAAAAAAATAAATGTTGGTTATTTTGACAAATCTGATTTCAATTATATGGAGTTCTCTTTAGGGTATAACATCACGAATAAGTGGTCAGTCAAAGCCCAAACAGGTTACTTTCTCAATAAATCGGAATACTATAGGGATTTTGGTAATTTTAAGGCTTATGGTTTGGGTGATATGATGGTAATGGTTAATTATCAGCTATTTAAAAGTGCAAATAGCGGATTATTGGTTTTTAGTACCGGGGTAGTGTTGCCAATAGGAATTTTTGACCAGGAAACTGATAATGTAAAACTCCCGGTAAATGTTCAACCCTCTTCAGGTAGTACTAAAGGTACCTTCAGCATGTATTATCAAAAAAGTTTTTCTGTCCGTTCTTATTATTACTCTCTGATTTCATTGGAAGTATCTGATGAAATAAATTCTGAGAATTTTCAATACCATTATGGCAATGTTTATTTGATTACCGGAGGCATAAACTATAAAGCCCGGCAAACAGTAAATTTAAGCTTATCAGTACGAGCAGACATACGTGGAAAATCATATCGTGATGATCATATCAAAGTGGAATCATCAGGTAGCAGAATAGTGTATCTTAACCCCGGGGTTAACTGGCAGGCATTAAAAAGGACAGGTCTGTTTATCGGTGCATTTGTACCTGTATACCGTTATATGAATGGAATACAAGCAGGGAATACCATAGGGTTTCAGGCTGGGCTACGGATCAATACTTGAAAGTTATGTTGAAAAGGTAGTCACTTCTACCCTGCCCGGAGCAGATAATATGTCACCCAAGCTGACCCGTCGTGTTAAAATGGGCAATCAGAGTATCGTGCTGACAGGGATTTTGCCTAAAAGCGAGATTGCTTCAAAGCCCATCTGGCAATCGGGTTCCGGAAAAACGACTTTATTACTGGTACTGGTATAGCAGTATCCATGATGAACTGTGAGATGACTATTATGATACTGCTACAATAGGTTCAGTATATCTAATGGTTACATTGATGCCCCTCACCTTGTTCCTCGTGATGATGACAACCTTCGCCCGAATCGTCTATCTTTCCTTGTAAGAAAGCTTCTGCAACTTGCATTACATTACCGGAACAGCCTCTATAAACCTCAATGCCATAACTATTAAGTACGTTTAAAGCGCCATCGCCCATATTACCGGCAAGCATAACCTTAACGCCAATTTGCTGTAAAATAGCACCAATATTGCTCTTGCAGCCACAACCCTGCGGCGATGGCAATATTTCTGCCTTTTCAATTTTTTTGTTCTCGTTAACTGTAAAAACAGTGTACGCTTCACAATGACCGAAATGGTCATCAACAACATTTCCCCTTGTCGGGATTGCTACTTTCATGATTTATTTCTCCTTTTTTTTGTAAATATAATTGGTGGTGATAACTTCCTTCCCGCATCATTTTTATCCCGCATTCCGGACAATCCATTTCTCTGCAAGGTTTTCCTTTCGGATGAGGTACTCTCCTGTTGCAGTTTACACAAATGCAATACCCGTTAAAATCATTCGTTTCCATTGGTTTCATTCGTTTTGTTTAACCTTCGCAGTGTATTAGAGTGACAGTAAAAGCACGATTTTGATTCGACCTTACTGATGTTAAGTTTTAGGCAATTCTCACACCTGTACCAGCAATCTTCAGTTTGGAAGTTGCCCCCTTCAATAAATATTGCTTTACCTTCAACAAAAGCTTGCGCTATTGTACGCCTTGCTTTCTCGTAGATTCGGGTAAACGTCGGACGAGAAACGTTCATCCTTTCTGCCGATTGTTCCTGTGTAAGCCCCTCGTAGTCCGAAAGGCGGATAGATTCATACTCTTCATACAGCAGAATAACAGGTTCTAAGTCTGTCATTGGTATCCCAAAAGGCTTAAAGCCCTCCATTACAGGAGGCTGAAATATTAATCTATTTCGCTTTGGGCGTGACATTCGAAAATTGTTAACAACTATTTTGCAGCAAAAATAAGTATTATTTTGAACAAATGTTCATAATACTTGATACTTTCGCCCTGGAATTTGTCTCAATCATTTTGGAAGAACATATAAAATTAAGTGAAGATATTTCGGCTCCTACACTGTCACGTGGCGACCTTTATGTTCAAGGACAAACAGATGCTTATGACCTTTTTATGACTGCCGTGCCCATTAATGCAATGGCTTCTTTGACAAAGAAGTATGATTCGCCAAAAGCTAAACCCTGGGTGGTAATTAACGGGTTAACAGCCGGGGAGGCAAATAATCCGGGCAGTCAGTTGATCACAAGTCCGCTTTAGCAAAGCCTTTCGGGCATTGTGGTATGAAAAGGAACCAATGCATGATGTCAATGCAACTTAATACTCTTTCGGTTGTTTTTTATATGACAAATTTTTGTCGCAACCTTAAAAAACACCATCATGAAACACAACCTGGGAGTAAACGACCAAACTATCAGGATAGTTCTGGCTGCTGTGATAGCTATTCTCTACTTTACCCATGTTATAACCGGGACATTGGGCATTGTGCTGCTCGTTATCGGAGTATTGCTTTTTTTGACAAGCATTACCAGTTTTTGTCCGATTTACAAAATTTTTGGTTTCTCAACCTGCAAGCATGAAAAGGAGGAGGATGAATAAAGCCGACAGGCAATAAATAAGCAGATCATCACAAATGGCAATCATGCTTAAAAACTGTTTTATTGTATATTTGTTGACCATAAAATAAATGCAGTTTTAGGCACCTATGAAAAAGTTATCTGCAAAGGCATTTTGCCTGTTCATGCTCATGATTCCGGTAAGCATCATCAAGGCGCAGGACACCATACCCGCCTTTGATACGATACATTTTGTACATGCAAATTATTACCTGAATAATTATTCAACGGATGATTCTGTCATCACCACCATAAGTATTCACACCTCCCAAATTACCCGGATGAATGATATTCATTTTTCAGTAGGCGGAGATATTCTGGATGGCATTTTAGCCCTTAGTACCGGGGTAGGAATAGGAAATACCAAGGATGTAGACTGGTATATGGCAGCAATGATCAGGACTAATGATCCTAAACTTGATTGGATAACCGACGTTTACTGTCCCGGTTATGTGGAGAAGAGGAAGGAAAGAATAGAAAATGTTGATGGTAGTCATTCCATAGAAACAGAGTTTGAAAATACAGTTTTATGGCACAAAGGAGCGCTGGGATTTATCATAGAAGCGGGTGATACGGTCGGCTGGCATTATGTATATATGGATCCCCGTGTAAACCCTGCATTGGAGAAATGGTCGAAAAAGGTATATAAAAACAAGCAGGGACGTTCGTCCATAAACTATAAGGATTTTGCCCTTCTGGGTGAATTTCTGGGTAAGGAAAGCGCTGTTTTTTATAATTCAAATGAAAACATGATATACCTGTTTACCGGTAATCAACTATCAGGCAAGTATCAATGTCAAAAGCCGCCTTCGCCACTGGCATTTCTGAAGAAGAAACGAAAAATGATACAGCCATACCTTCTCATGAACCCTGCCATTACAGGATGGGACAGGGTGGATATTATTCGATTAGCCATAGTGGGCTTAAGGATGAAAAACGCTATTGTACCCGATTAATATTTAACATTTTAAGTCGATTGTTAATTGATTAACAATATAAATTGTTAATTTTGCAACGCATTAGAACATTTACTCTGTTAAAATGCATCTAGATTACAACTCAATTACTACTCATAAAAGCTTTTGAAATGGATTTCAATTTAACTAAAACCGAAACTCTCTTTTTGCAGATGATCAGAACGTTCGCTGAGAAAGAGGTGAAGCCATTGGCTGCTGAGGTTGATGAACAGGAACGGTTTCCGCTTGAAACAGTCGAAAAAATGGCCAAACTTGGTCTGATGGGTATTCCCATTCCGGTAAAATACGGAGGAGCAGGAGGAACCAACCAGATTTACACGATGGCCGTTGAAGAGTTATCGAGAGTATGCGCCACAACAGGTGTTATTCTTTCAGCTCATACTTCATTGTGTGCAGGACCAATCCTGGAAAATGGCACAGAAGAGCAGAAGATGAAGTATCTGCCCAAACTGGCTTCAGGAGAATGGATCGGGGCTTTCGGGCTTACCGAACCCAATGCAGGTACCGATGCCTCGGCACAACAAACGTTTGCCGTTGAAGATGGGGACTCCTGGGTGCTTAATGGTACCAAAATATTTATTACCAATGCAGCGTATGCATCGTTGTACGTCATTATTGCCATGACTGATAAATCACAGGGCACACGCGGCATCTCGGCCTTTATTGTTGAAAGGAATACGCCCGGTTTCTCCATTGGTAAGAAAGAGAAAAAGCTTGGCATCCGCGGATCATCAACCTGCGAGTTGATTTTCGACAATTGCCGTATTCCTAAGGAAAACCTGCTTGGTAAAGTAGGCAAAGGATTTGGAATTGCCATGAAGACATTAGATGGCGGACGAATCGGTATTGCCTCACAAGCGCTCGGGATAGCACAGGGAGCTATGGATGAAACAGTAAAATACACTAAAGAGCGCAAGCAGTTTGGCAAATCGATCAGCAACTTCCAGAATACCCAATTCCAGATGGCTGATCTCGAAACCCGGATACAGGCTGCCAGGTTGCTGGTACGCAACGCTGCCTTTAAAAAGGATAGTAATCTCCCCTACACTGCCGATGCAGCTATGGCCAAGCTCTATGCTTCAGAAACAGCCATGGAGGTTGCTACTAAAGCCATACAATTCCACGGTGGTTATGGCTACACGCGTGATTATCCCGTTGAGCGGATGATGCGCGATGCCAAGATTACCGAAATTTATGAAGGCACTTCCGAAGTCATGCGTATGGTTATTGCCGGAGGCCTTTTAAAATAATCAAGTCATTTATGCTGTCTGTCATTACAGAGCCCGGAACCCCGATGGGTGCCGGCTCCGGTTCAGATAGTTTACAATATTAAAATTACCCTTATGAAAATTGTTGTTTTAGCAAAACAAGTTCCTGACACAACGGAAATAAAGATAGATCCGAAAACCGGAACGCTTATTCGCGAAGGGGTTCCCAGTATTATGAACCCTGATGACAAAGGAGGTCTTGAGCTGGCCCTTCAGTTGAAAGAAAAACACCTGGCTCACGTAACCGTGATCACGATGGGTCCGCCACAAGCTGATGCCATTTTGCGCGAAGCTCTGGCTATGGGCGTTGATCGTGCTATTTTGTTGACCGACCGTCGATTTGCAGGTGCGGATACCCTTGCGACCTCCAACGCGTTAGCCGGCGCATTGAGAAACCTGGATTATGATTTGATTATTGCCGGCAGGCAGGCCATTGACGGTGATACCGCACAGGTGGGTCCGCAGGTTGCCGAACTGCTCGACCTTCCACAGGTTACATACCTCGAAGAACTGACCTATGATGGGGATAAAACCTTTAACGTTCGTCGTCAGACCGAAGAAGGATACCAATTACTTGAAGTAGAAATGCCATGTATTGTAACGGTACTTGCTTCAGCATATAATCCACGCTATATGCCTGTTAAAGGTATTGTAGAAGCTTATGGCAGGGACGTTGAAATATGGAGTGCCGACCAGGTAAAGGCTGATGAAGCTGCACTTGGACTTAAGGGTTCACCCACCAGAGTTCATAAAGCATTTACCAAAGGTGTTAAAGGCGCCGGTGAACAGTTTGAAGTAGAAGCTGAAGAAGCAGTTGGAATAATCATCAGCAGGCTGAAACAAAAGTTTCTGATATAAGCTGTTACAGGTTTAACTTTTAAAAACAAACAAAAATGGACAAATCAGAATATAAAGATATCTATGTATTTGCGGAGCAGCGTGGAGGTGTTATACAAGGCGTTGCTACTGAATTACTCGGTAAAGCCCGTGACCTTGCCGATGCTACCGGGCAAAAGGTGGTTGCCATACTGGCCGGTTACCAAATTGCAGATAAAGCCGCTGAACTTATTGCTTATGGCGCTGATAAAGTAATCGTAATTGATGATCAGGTGCTGACTGAGTATCTTACAGAGCCTTACGCCCAGGCAATTGCTAAAGTGATCGCACAATACAAACCTTCGGTACTTCTTTTCGGGGCCACTACTATAGGTCGTGACCTGGGTCCCCGGCTTTCGGCAAGAATCAGGACCGGACTAACCGCGGACTGCACAAGGCTTGAAACTGACGATGAAAAAGAACTGTTGATGACCCGCCCTGCATTTGGAGGTAACCTGATGGCTACCATTGTCTGTAAAGAGCACAGGCCACAAATGTCGACTGTAAGACCCGGAGTGATGCGTAAAGCCGACAGGAACGATGAACGTAAGGGTGAAGTGGAAATGCTGAAAGTAGATTTTGATTCATCGAAATTCAGGGTTAAGTTCATCCGTAATGTGAAATCAGCAAAAGCACTGCTTGACATTACCGAAGCCAAAATTCTAATATCAGGTGGACGCGGAGTTAAGAGTGCCGAAGGTTTTGCTAAGCTGAAGGAACTGGCCGGAGTACTTGGCGCTGAAGTATCAGCCTCACGTGCCATGGTAGATGCCGGGGTGATACCTCACGAAAGGCAGGTAGGACAAACCGGCAAGACGGTACGACCGGATCTGTATGTGGCCTGTGGCATATCAGGAGCTATACAGCACCTTGCAGGCATGGAAGAGAGTGACTATATCATTGCCATCAATAAGGACAAGTTTGCCCCCATTTTCCAGGTATCTGACCTGGGCATTGTAGGCGATGTAAACAAGATTATCCCTCTGCTGACAACCAGGCTTAAGAGCGAGATAAAAAAGTAGTTTTAGAACAGGATTACGAACACAAGCGGGAAAATGATCACTCATTTCCCCGCTTTTTGCGTTCAAGGTTGAGGCTTCCCCTCTTACTTAGCTTATCGTATAAGTTCATCCCTTGAGTTTAGCCTCGATCTTAACCTGGTAGCTTGACCCTTCAGCTAATTCTGGTAGCTTAACCTTGAATTCATTCATTACCTTTTCTTCATCCATCCTCTGCCACAATGTCATTTATGGTTCAATGGGTATCAAATGCCTACTTAGTGTCATAATGGCAGTCCCTTTTAACTGCCAAAACATGACAGCAGGTGGTCAAATGGTACCATTAGTTATTGTGGCATGATTATTGTTTCCTTTTATATATTATATTGTGCTTTTTTTATTATTCTTTTGTATTTATTTTACGCATTTTAATATTTGCACTTTATAATCAATTGATAATTTGCGTCAGTGCAAATTATAAGAGTTCTTTGACATGTTGAAAAAAGCTGCGGACGTTGAGATAACGGGCCGTCAGCAAGGAGTTTGCGATTACGTGATCCGGAATCATATAACCTCATACCGGGTAATATAACCCGGTATCATTGTGTTGTACCAAGGACTCAGGTGGCTATGAAAAAATACATTTAAAGGGCCACTTTGTTATGATAGTCAGGTACAATTTACTAAGCAACGGGCGGATTATATTGAAAAGCAAACTCTTTATACGGCAACCGATGTTTGTTAGTAATGGGCTAGTATTAACAAAAAGGGAAGCATCGTTTGAACCGTTACTACAAACCGATCAGACCGGTTGCAGACACCTGAAGAGCATGTGCATGATGTGCCTAATATCCAGACAGGTACGCCTGACAGGAATATGCATGCCTTTCTATTCAAACAGGACAAAGGCTGCCACTGGTCATCCATATAAAAGTAATGAGACTGCCTCCCCGAGGTAAGGGGAGGCAGTTTTTTAAAACAAATCACAGCTAAAATAATATTATTAACAGGCAAAACAGGCTACAGTATTGACAAAATGAACTTATATTTTTGATACTGTTGATAACTTTATTGGCATTTTTAAATTTATATGTCTTTACAATATCTTTTTATTTCTAATTTTATTGAAAATATTACAATGAAATGAGATTTAAATTGACATTATCGATTGACAAAAGAGAAAGAGGTAATATATTACCATTTAATTATCAATACGAGCTTTCCTCGTGGATATATAAAGTACTGAATGAAGGCGACCCCATATTTTCAGCATGGTTGCATAGTCAGGGATATAAAACGAAAGAAAAGCCTTTTCGGTTATTTACCTTCTCGAACCTGCTCATCGAAAGCTACAAGCCGAATAACGACAGAATGATTATTAATACCGGTCAAGCAGATCTTATTATATCATTTTTACCAACTGAAGCCATATCTCCCTTTATTCTGGGTTTATTCAAAGACCGTCATTTGGTAATAGGTGATAAACAATCGCAGGTAGCCTTTAATGTAACAGCAGTAGAGAGCCTCCCTCCTATTACCTTTATGAAAGAAATGACCTTTAAGACTATATCACCACTATTTGTTGATGACATTGACCATGAAACGGGACATAAGAACTATTTATCGCCTGAATCGTCAAATTACTCCAATCTGATACATAACAACCTCCTTGAAAAATACCGGGCTTTCTACAAACAAGATCCTGATGACGCATGGCCTGAAACCAAGATCGAAGTAATAGGGACCTCCAAGTCCAAGAAAATCACCATCAAAGCAGGCACAGACCAGAGTACAGAACTGAAAGCCTACCTCTTCACATTCCATATCAAAGGCTGCAAAGAGCTGCTTGAAGTAGGTTACTATGGAGGTTTTGGCCGTGAGAACAGCCAGGGGTTTGGGTGTGTGGAAGAAATAAAAAAAATAAAATAAATATAACATAGCAACTAGCATGAGGATACATCTAAAAATTCACTCAACAAATAGAGTCATTCCTTTTGACCACCAACATTTGTTGACAGGAACAATTCATAAATGGTTGGGAATAAATAAGGAACACGGAAAAGTATCATTGTATTCCTTCTCTCAACTTGAAGGTGGTAAGCGAAAAGCAGATGGATTATGTTTTGAACAAGGTTCATATTTATTCTTCAGTTCCTATAATTCAGATTTAGTGAAAAAAGTCATATCAGGAATTCGATCAGACCCATCCATGTTTTATGGATTAAAGGTTTCAGAAATCGTCATTGAAGAGAATCCTGATTTAAGTGAGCGAGAATTATTTTCAGTAGCTAGTCCGATTTTTATTAAAAGAAGAGTTGGAGAAAAAGATGACCATATCCTTTATAACGACCCACGCGCTAATACATTCTTAAAAGAGACGCTACAGACTAAAATGGATATTGCTAAAATTTTTGACTCAACTTTTAATATAAAATTCGAAGATAAATTTCCCAGTGCAGGCACAAAAAAGATAACCTATAATGGGATTCAGAATAGAGCTAGTTGGTGTCCGGTAATTATTACGGGTAAACCTGAAACAAAATTATTTGCCTGGAATGTAGGTATAGGTAATTCAACCGGGATAGGTTTTGGAGCAATAAAATAAATAAAAGGTGTGGGAAATAACTCCCACACCCGGCTTTTTAATAAATAAGAGCACTTTGCTGAAATTTCAATTCCATAATGGTACAATTAAACATAGTAACAAAAGTACAACTAAATAGCATTGATAAGGAATATAATAATTAATACTTAAATAAGAGTACATTTCTGAATGGCATGATGTATATTTGCAGCACAAAAATGCAAGATTATGATATACATCATTACAGAAGAAGGTTGTTTACTAGACTTAAATGATAGCACAAGGTATGTAACTTGGAAGATTAAAGATAGTTTTTATAATCTTTCTGCATTTAAATCATGTTCAGAAATCAATGATCCTTTGTATTGGGGTGAAAATATATTATTGGGTACAAAAGAGAACTACTTTAATTGGACTAATCAAATAGCAGAATCAGTACTAAAAAAATAAATATGTATTACATTGTAACATACTCAGGACCTTTTGGCTTTATTAAACCATGGACAGCAGTCAGAGACAGCAAAACCTTTAGTCAGCAATTCCTTACGCCATCAATTATTGAGGGTATCAGACAAAAATTAGAGGTTGGTTTCATTGTTCGGCATAAGTTGTCATACACTTCTATTAGTGTACAACAGGAACAAACGCAAACAAGAGGTTGGGAAAAGAAAGCTCAACAGAAATTGATGATTCGTAACCAATCAATATTAGAAAGAGGAGTAATGATTAATCCGATTCTTCATCTTGCTTTTGAAAACAAAGATGACGCAAATAAAGGAGCTAAACAACATATTTGCTTATGCCGTAATGAAGATATTTTATTACCTGATGAGAATATTTTAGAAATGGAAGAATCTGAATTTAACCAACTAACCGGATTTGAACTACGTTTTGGAGAAAATGACAAATCTTTTTTAGTGGGTTTCAATCGATTCGATAATATTAAACCTATGTATGGCTGGTTAGAAATAAGCGGGAAACCTGTAATTGGTATATAATGAATGATTTTAATAATATATTAGCCAAAAGTGATCGATATGGGTCTACTCCCCTGACACAACACTTGATTGAAGTATCACAATTAGTAGAAATAATAGCCATGAATCTTGGTTTGAATACTTCAATTGCAAAAAGAGGAGCGATCTTGCATGACATTGGAAAGGTTAGTCCTTCTTTTCAACAAACATTGAATAAAAATTTTCAAAGACCACCCGGGTTTATTTTCCGCCATGAAATAGCATCGATATTTTTTATTTCATTACTGAATGAAGAAGAAAAGCATCCTATTATCGATATGATTGTCGCCCATCATAAATCAATTTATATGGATGCTAGAGGAAAAGGAATACTCGATTTAATTGATAATGATCCAGATTGCCTATCCAGACATTTGAAAGATTTCGAGATATGGAGTAAGGATGCACTATCAATCTTGACCTTCTTTGGATTTCAAACAACACCAATAACGATTCAACAAGCAGAAACTAACTTTTTTGAAGTTGTGGATTATTGCAATTCACAAATTTATGGATATTCTTTATGGAAAGGCGTTTTGATTGCAGCCGATCATTTAGCATCAGCATTAGCAGGTCATTCAAATGCACTTGTACCAAAACTATACATTCAACCTGACCTGAGTTATTATCAAACCAGAGAGAATGAGTTATACCCATTGTCTTTACTTCCTACAGAAGATAAAAGAATGCATACAATTGTAACAGCACCTACCGGTGCTGGGAAAACTGATTATTTAATTCGTCGTTGCAAAAGCAGAGTGTTCTATACGCTTCCCTTTCAAGCATCTATCAATGCCATGTATGAGAGGATAAAAGATGATTTAAAGGGAACAAATGCAGATATAAGGTTACTTCATGCAGCATCAAGCATTAAGCTTGAAAATGGGAAAATAGAAGAGAAAATTCTACAACGCCATTTCGGAGCTTCTGTTAAGGTACTAACACCTCATCAAATGGCTTCGCTGGTATTTGGGACTAAAGGATATGAATCCATGATTGTCGACTTAATAGGTTGTGATGTTATTTTAGATGAGATACACACTTATTCGGATACTACTCAGGCAATAGTCTTAAAAATAGTTGAAATTCTTTGCAGTATTGGATGTCGGGTACATATTGGAACAGCTACCATGCCAATAGTTTTGTATGACCGTCTTATTGAAATTTTGGGTGGGCAAGAAAATGTACTGGAAGTAAAACTACCTGGAGAAATCCTGGATACATTTGACAGACACATCATACATAAAGTTGATTCAATTGAACTGTTGGACGATGTAATCGCAGAATCAATAAAACACAAGCAAAAAATTTTGCTTGTGTGCAATCAAGTAAAGCGAGCACAACAATTGTATGAATTATTATCGATTAAATATCCTCATGTTCCCAGAATGTTAGTACATAGCCGATTCAAAAGAGGCACACGCAGCCAACTTGAAAATGATTTGAGAAAAGTTTACAATGCAAGTTCCGAGCCATGTATAGTCGTTTCTACACAAGTAGTGGAAGTTAGTCTGGATATTAGTTTTGACTTGATGATAACCGAATGTGCGCCAATAGATGCACTCATTCAACGATTCGGGCGTGTCAACAGAAAAAGAACCATAGAGACCATTGGACTCTACAAATCCATTTATGTACTCAAGCCACCAACAGAAAAAACTGATGCGCTTCCCTATAGTCTGGATGTACTTCAGCGCACTTTTGATGTCCTACCAGATGATGCATTGATGAAAGAACGAGACACTCAAGCTTTAATTAATAAGGTATATCCATCAATTGATTTTGTAGACATTGATAAAAGCTCTGTATTTAAAGACGGGAAATGGAGAATTAAAGGACTTTGGCATAATCCAAAATCTGCACTTTTAGATACACTCGATATTGATTCTGTCGCATGCATCGAAGAAACAGATAGGGAATTTTATGAATCCTCAAATTACGAAGAACAATCTAAAGTAGAAATTCCTGTTTCATATCGTTCGATAGGCTTTCGAAACCTAGACAAATCAGTAGCAGGCTCCAAACCATTTGTTATTCCTTCAAAAGCATACGATAACTATTTGGGTCTTCAGGTCGAATTTGCAAAACCGGAGTTTTATGATATCAGTCATCGATTCTTTTAAAAACATAATACTATGATAGCAGCGAATATTGGAAGAATTTTTCTTAATGCTTATAATGAGAAATACAAAAGCGATTATACAGCTAAGTCTTTTTTTATTGAGCAATATTATGACATATTCTATAATCATAATAAGTATTTAATGTCAGCAGGAAATTCTCCTTTAGAAAATCCAAAGATTAGTTGGGACAAAATGAGAAGCGGTAAAATCCCCTATGAATCAGCAGAAAAGAGGAATGACCGCTTTACAAAAACAATTCAAAAAATATCAAATGAACCAGCCGATGCAAGTATTGCTATTGGTTTCCCTTCATTAGATTTGACTGCAACTACATCAGGGCAGATTACAAATCTTGATTTACCATTAAATGAAGAAGATGTTTACTTTTCCTGGATTGGAAGTGGATTTGGAATAGGTGTACAAAGTGGTTTATGCTTGCTGTTTAATAACAAGCAAATTCTGTTGGACTTATTTGAAGGGTGGCAGCTTTACAGAGAGTTTTTAAATAAAACAATAAATCTGAGAGGAAATCAAATCAACGCTTGGAATGGTCAGTGGATAGCTCATAGATATAACAAGGCAACCTATGATGCCTCTGATCCGTCTGCATCCTTTAATCCATTTGGCTCAATGAAAGATGGAGGACTACAAGTGATCTCCCAACCTTGGACTAAAGTAATGGTAGGTATTGCAAGTAATTACCCTGAGTCATCCTTAATGGCTTATGTCTATAGTTTAGGACAAACAAATACAACCATTGGATTTATTCCTTTTGAGTTACCTCGAATTAGACTCCCTTATGAATTATACGTAAAGTACTTTGGCCCTTCGAAAAGAGAGCAGGTTGAACAATTGTTTGGTACTGCTTTTGGCTTTACTAAAGCTTGCCAAATGGGAGCTATCGGAGTAAATGCATTAGAACCTAAAGGATTTAGAGAATGCATGGAAAAAGGAGTGATTCCTAAATATAACGAAACCGATGATGACAAAATCGTAAATTTTAATTCATATCAAATCTGGTTATTAGCAATGTTAAACAACGAACAATTATGGGAAAAAGCGCAACAGATTGCGAAATCCCTCAGTAATTACTCAATGAGTGATACCAATGCAAAAAAAGTAAAAAGTCAAGAAGTTACGAACCTTTTATCATCAGTAAATAAAAAACAATTTATTGATGGGCTTACAACAATTGTCAAAGGAAGTCAAGAGATAGAACAATTGACAAAAATAGCTGAGCTTATAAATGTCATGCCAATTGACAATGTTCCTTACTTCCTAACTCTTATTCGATTTCAATATGCTGTAGTTAACAAATAATCCTAACACAAAAATTATGAATCCGTACATTTATTTAAGAGCGTTAAAACACGCTGAACACACTGTATTTTGTGTACAAGATGGGCAAAAAACCTATTTTGATTCTCAATTCAACCGGTACGTAGCCTATTCAAGTGGGCAACAGGTAAAACGTTCTATTTTGGATGCGCTAACATCTAATATGAATGTGCAAATGGCACCAATAACATTCAATTATAATGTTAATGCTAAAAAAGAGTTGGAAAACAAAGAGCCATGGTCACCATGTGACCCGACCTATGTTGATCAATTACTAGGTGGATGGATGCGTGCAGGTGATGGCATTACTGTGAAAAGAAGGAGTCCTTTATCTATATCCGCAATGCGGCCACTTCATCCCCTACTTGCAGGAACAGATAAAGAGAATCTAACTTTCGACCGGAGTGATAAACCAGATCGTCATCCGGTAAACGTAAGACTAGGAGATACGATATTAACCGATGAGGAAATTGAAGAGTTTTTAACTAAGAACAATAGGACTCTACCGCGCAGGAACTGGATACCTGATAATGTTAGAACTGGTGGCTTGTTTGTTTATGATGTAGCCATCGACCTTCGCACACTATTTTGTGTTTCTGTAAATCAACATGAACCTGAATTGTCTAAAGAAAAAATCGAGGATTTGAAATCTAAAGGTTGGAATGAGGCAGAGAACACATTCGGCAAATGTTTAGTTTTGCCAAAAGATGAACGAAACAAAGTAATTCCTGCGTTAGCGAGTGCCTTGCTAAATTGGCGTATTACTTCAAACCAGGCAAGAACCTTTAGTTTGATGGAAACATTAGCAGTAGCTATTAGTGATAATGCAAATACGCTTGCAGGTGCAATCAGAGCTAAGCTGATTGAAGATGGCGAAAAGCCTAAAGCAAAGCCAATTATTGATGAATCTGCAGGAGCCGATATTTTTGTAACTCTTCCATGTTCAAATTATGTGGTTACCGTGAATGAAAGTGCTGATGCTCTTGAACGCGCTGAACAAAAGCTTATTGATCTGATGACTGCATTCGACTTCGAGGATCAATTAAACTAATTACTTTTTTTGATTTGTTCCCTTGGGAGGATATTACCCTCTCAAGGGAAATAAAAATCAATCCATGAACATCACAGGCACTCACTTCAATTACTTCCACATCTGCCATCGTAAACTATGGTTATTTGCTAATGGAATTACCATGGAACATACCAGTGATACAGTTTATGAAGGTAAACTGATTCATGAGACCAGTTATCCGCAAAGGGCAGAAAGGTATCAGGAAGTTGAAATTGGCGGGATTAAAATTGATTTTTACGATCCTGTGAATAAGGTGGTTCATGAAATTAAAAAATCAGACAAGATTGAGGAGGCTCATGAGTGGCAATTAAAATACTATATACACGTCCTTGAACGCAATGGCATTGAAGGAGTTACCGGAATTCTTGAATACCCGGTATTGAGAAAACGGAATATCGTAGAATTCAATGATGATGACAGAAACCGGTTAATGGAAATTGAAAGACAGATTGAAGAAATTGTTGCAAGTGACATTTGTCCGGGTTTATTACATACCAAAGTATGCAAATCATGCAGCTACTACGACTTCTGTTATTCAAATGAGGAGGATATTGCATGAAGAAGACCTATTACCTATTTAATCCGGGTGAGTTAACCAGAAAAGACAACACCCTGAAATTCACTCCAATAATGGAAGATGAAGCAGGGAAAGAATCATTCGGTCAACCGAGATATATACCTGTTGAAGGAGCAAGTGATTTCTTTGTATTTGGCTCATTAAAAGCTAACAGTTCCCTTTTTAATTTCTTGGGAAAGAATGATATAGCAGTCCATTTTTTTGACTACTACGAAAACTACACCGGTTCATTCATGCCAAAAGACTACCTTTTAGCCGGGAAAGTACTTCTATGCCAGGTAGGACATTTTCAGGACAAGAAGAAACGAATGACCATTGCCTGCAAGTTTATTGAAGGGGCTGCCTTTAACATACTTAAGAACCTTCAGTACTATAACAGAAGAGGTAAGGATATGGAGCCTCTGATTGAGAGCATAAAAAAGTATTCCTGCCAAATTCCAGAGTCGGCTACCCCATCACAGCTTATGGGTATTGAGGGCAATATCAGGCAAACATACTATGATGCTTTCAACTTGATATTAAACGATTTTGAGATGGGAGTACGAACGAAGCAACCACCTACGAATGAGGTGAATGCTTTAATATCATTTGGAAACATGATGTGTTATTCATACTGTTTGCGATCAATACATCAAACCCAGCTTGATCCTACCATAAGCTACTTACATGAACCGGGGTACAGGCGATATTCGTTAGCACTGGATATTGCTGAAATTTTCAAGCCTATCCTTATTGACCGGGTCATATTCAAGGTACTCAATAAGCGGGAAATCCAAAGCAAACATTTTGATCAGCATCTGAATAAATGTTTGCTTAACGAATCAGGTAAAAAAATATTTGTGAAGGCCATTGAAGAGCGGCTTATGGAAACCATCCAGCATAGGAGTCTTAAAAGGAATGTGAGTTACAAACACCTCATTAAGCTTGAATGTTATAAATTAAGCAAACACATTTTGGGAATTGAGGAGTACCGACCTTTTAAAATGTGGTGGTAAGGTTGAAGATAAGTGAAAGCATTCGGATGATAACCGCAACCTAATGGAGAGAACATAACATGTATGTGATATTGGTTTATGATATTGGGGAGAAGAGAGTAGGCAAAGTATTAAAGCTTTGCAGAAAGTATTTGAATTGGATTCAAAATTCGGTATTTGAAGGAGAAATTACAGAAGTGAAGCTAAAGGAATTACTCATCAGGGCTAAAACGATAATGAATGAAGAGTTTGACAGCCTCATCATTTTCAAGAATACTGATATAAAGTGGATGGAGAAGCAAATCATTGGAAAAGAGCCAAGTAAGATTGATAATTTCATTTGATAATTGTCGACCACAGCAGGTCGTCAACAATTATGAATCAAAAAAAAGGCCAAACCTCCGGAAAAGTTCATTGACATCCTGATAATAAACATCTTAAAAGAAGTTGTCGAAGACCGGTAGTTTTAATATAACTACCGGTCGACAACTTTTAGCCAATAATTTTATATATTTGCCAGCACTAAGCCATTGATTTAGTGTTTTTTTTAAACACGACATCAACGACTACTAATCGCACCTGTAAGGAATTGAAACGTTTGTTCGCCAGTTGAGAGCACTACAGTAAATATTCTACTAATCGCACCTGTAAGGAATTGAAACAACCAGAGAGGAATGCTTCTTTGTCGGAATACTTAATTTCCCACGAAGTCTCGCCAGCTTTTAGCTTGGCTAAAATCCTTCTTGAAATCTCTATATCTGTCAA
>Ga0172378_10000747_pt1 | contig 29191 bp, 22 predicted proteins | sample GrowelOW332metaG_FD_119755 | JGI IMG/M metagenome (GOLD analysis project Ga0172378, IMG submission 119755) | Groundwater microbial communities from an aquifer near a municipal landfill in Southern Ontario, Canada - Pumphouse #3_1 metaG | ecosystem: Environmental > Aquatic > Deep subsurface >...
AAGAATTAGAGAAAACAACCCGTTAGCATCTAACAGATGCAATACGCCTTTGATTAGCTGTTCAAAGTTGAGCCCCGTCTGCGTGTGCCTAGCTACTGTACGCTGTTCGTTAGGACTGTTTAATGAGTCAATAAAATAGGGCGGATTAGTCACGATTAATTGATAAGGTCCGTTATCGAGCAATAACTTACTCAAAAGATTCGCGTCAGTAAAATCTCCATGTATAATGCTAATCTTATCTTTCCATGGGGAACACAATACGTTTTCTTGTGCTTGTATTGATGCAGTAGCATCTATTTCCAATGCATCGATAAAGAGTTTATTTAGAGAGGAAGTTCTCTGAGCAATCATCAATGCAATCAATCCACTACCCGTCCCTATGTCCAAAACTCTAGTAGATTCCTCTTTATTTAAAGTATCAATTGACGTCCAAGCTCCAAGCAGGACGCCATCTGTACCAACTTTCATGGCACATCTGTCATGATTTATTTTAAATTGTTTAAATTGAAAGTAAGGATTGCTCATGTTTGCAAACATACTTATAAAGTTTGTGTTTGCAAATTTTTTCGCACTCATCCTACTATAAGAGATGCTAAATCGATAAAAAGACTCAAAAAAAGCATTACCTTTGCGTGTTGTTATATCTAATAAAATGAACAGTCATTTTATTTACCTATACACGTTTATAACTTCACAAATAAAGAATAAAGAAATTGAGTAAGAAAAAAAATAAAGAGCCGCAAATTTTTGAACAAACTGATGAAGATATTCAGATAATAGAAGATTTGAATAGCGAAGCGGATACTGTAAAAAAAGAGATGAAATCCTTCCAGGAATCGACAGAAAACGTTGACCTTTCAGAAATTATAGAATTACCAGTCATCGCTATACGCGGAGAATTTGTTTTGCCTTTCAAAGAGCAACGGATTATTATTGGTCGATTACAAAGTACACGTGCTGTTGAATGGTCATACAAAAACGATTGTCCCATATTATGTGTTGCCCAGAAAAATAAATATGCCGAAACGATAGATGCTAAAGAATTGTATTCTACTGGCGTTTTGGTTAACATCAATGGGGCTATTCCTAGTAGTAACGATTCATTAGAAGGAATCTCTATCGAATTGTATGTCAAGGCAGAAGATCGTATGATTATTCACGATGTTCATCTTGACGAAGTTGATGGCATATTCAAAGCTAGTTGTTCACATATTCCAAAAGATATCTCTTTTAAAGATAATCAAGAGACAAAAGATGTCATGGTTAGTTTATGGAATGAAATAGCGAATACAATAGAACATATTCATCCTCTAGAGAATGACTATACAAATCTTTTATCGCAAATTCATTTAGTAAAGGATAAACTCGATTTATCTCCTATCATTATATATAATTACCTTGAAAAAGAGTACAAATTAATTGCTTTTGATCAGATTCAAAGGATTGTAGAGGAACCTCTGGTAATTAATCAGATGCTTCTACTTAACCACAATCTAAAGGTACTTGAGAAATTGAGTTTACTACGTGATAGCTTACGAGAAAAAGCATCTAAAAAGGTAGAGAAACAACAACGTGAATATTTTATTCAAGAAGAGATCAAAGTTCTTCAAGATTCTATCGCTGAAGGAAATCCCGATGTAGAAGTGCTCATGAAAGAGATGGATACTAAATTTCCACCAAAGGATGTCCTTGAAGTTTATAATAGGGATCTAGATAAATTGAGACGTTTACCTTCTCAAAGTCCTGATTATAATGTGCAAATCAATTATCTTCAAACGGTATCTTCGTTACCTTGGGGTATTTATAGCAATGATAACCTCAATTTGAAACGTGCAAAGCAAAAATTAGATAAAGACCATTTTGGTCTTGAAGAAGTTAAGGAACGAATACTCGAACATCTGGCCATCTTAAAATTAAATAAAGAATCCAAGAGTCCTATTATTTGTCTTTATGGCCCTCCTGGGGTTGGTAAAACATCGCTTGGTCATTCTGTTGCTGAAGCATTGAATCGTAAATACGAACGAATATCATTGGGTGGTATTCATGACGAAAGTGAGATACGCGGTCATCGCCGAACTTACATTGGTTCTATGCCGGGACGAATTATCAAAGGATTGATAAAGGCTCAGACTTCAAATCCTGTATTTATATTGGATGAAATAGATAAAGTCAGTAGCAATTCATACAATGGCGATCCACATTCGGCACTTTTAGAAGTGTTGGATCCAGAACAAAATAATCGATTTCATGATAATTTCATTGACGTTGATTTTGACTTGAGTAAGGTCTTGTTTATAGCTACAGCTAATGATTTGAATACGATTCCTGCTCCCCTACTTGACCGTATGGAAATCATTGAAGTCAGTGGATATATCGCAGAAGAAAAGTATCAGATAGCCAAACGACATCTGCTTCCTAAAATGCTAGAAGCAAATGGAATGAAGGATAAGAATATATCGATATCTAAGTCTGTAATGATGACTTTGATTGACCAATATACTCGAGAAAGTGGAGTGCGTCAACTCGAAAAACAAATCAGTAAGGTTGTGCGTAAATTAGGTTATCAATTTGCTCTTGATCAGGATAAATTGAAACCTGTTGTAACCAAAGAAGATCTTTCAACTTATCTTGGCTTGCCAGTATATAACAGAGATATGTATCAAGGAAACCGTTATGCAGGCGTCGTCACAGGACTCGCATGGACATCGGTAGGTGGAGAAATTTTATTCATAGAAACGAGCCTGAGCCGCGGTAAAGGAGCGCTTACATTGACTGGTAATCTAGGAGATGTAATGAAAGAATCTGCTGTGCTAGCCCTTGAATATATCAAATCTCATGCTGATGCCCTTAATATAGATTCTGATTTGTTCAATCATTGGAACATACACATTCATGTTCCTGAAGGTGCTATACCAAAAGATGGTCCATCAGCAGGTATTACTATGGCAACTGCTCTTGTTTCTGCTTTCACCCAATGCAAAGTGAAAGCCTATTTGGCCATGACTGGTGAAATGACGCTAAGAGGAAAAGTGCTTCCTGTTGGTGGAGTGCGTGAAAAAATCTTAGCTGCACGTCGTTCTGGTATCCGTGAGATTGTACTCAGTCAGGAGAATCAAAAAGATGTTGAAAAGATTAAAGCAGAATATCTTACAGGTCTTACCTTCCACTATGTTACGGATATAGCTGAAGTCATTGATTATGCACTGACCAAAAGTAAAGTAATCAATGCAATTGACTTAGATAAAAAGTTAACACCAACATTGGCACCAACGGAAAATAAACTGTAATTTACATAACGACTTAATATTATATGAAATATACACTTCAATATACTGATCCTAAAAGTAATGCGAGAGCTGGGGTGCTTTCCACTGAACATGGAGATATTAAAACACCTATTTTCATGCCCGTGGGTACTATAGGTAGCGTAAAAGGTGTACAAGTAAGAGATCTTATCGAGCAAATAGAAGCTCAAATTATTTTAGGAAATACTTATCATCTTTATCTACGTCCGGGACTTGATATTTTAAAACAAGCAGGAGGACTTCATAAATTCAATGGATGGGATCGACCTATCTTAACAGATAGTGGTGGCTTTCAAGTATTTTCTTTGACTGGAATTCGAAAACTAAAAGAAGAAGGATGTGAGTTCAGAAGTCATATTGATGGGAGCAAACATTTCTTTACTCCTGAGAAAGTGATGGATATCGAACGAGTTATTGGTGCTGATATTATGATGGCTTTTGATGAGTGCCCTCCTGGAACTTCTGATTACAATTATGCCAAACAATCTCTAGGATTGACCCACAGATGGTTGGACCGTTGCTTCAAAAGATTCAATGAAACAGAGGCTCTTTATGGTTACGAACAAGCACTCTTTCCGATAGTACAAGGTTGCGTATATCCTGATCTTCGCCGTCAAAGTGCAGAATTTATAGCAAGTAAAGAGGCAGCAGGTAATGCAATCGGTGGTCTTGCCGTAGGAGAACCAGCTGAGAAAATGTATGAAATGATTGAAATAGTCAATGAAATATTACCTAAAGATAAACCGCGCTATCTGATGGGTGTAGGTACCCCTATCAACATCTTAGAAGGAATTGAAAGAGGCGTAGATATGTTCGATTGTGTGATGCCTTCTCGAAACGGTAGAAATGGGATGCTATTTACTAAAGATGGAACCATAAATATGAAAAATCAGAAATGGGCTAATGATTTTTCTCCTATTGAAGCTGATGGAGCATGTGATTTGGATCGTTTTTACAGCAAAGCATATCTTCGTCATCTATTTCATGCAAAAGAACTATTGGCATTACAATTAGCAACGATTCATAACTTAAGTTTCTACTTATGGTTAGTTGGTGAAGCACGTCAACATATTATCGATGGCGATTTTTCTAGTTGGAAAGCAATTATGGTTAAGAGACTAGCCACTAGATTATAAAATTATAAAGTAAGCATTTGATGAAATTTAATAATCGTTTTATACGTCGAATTGATTGGTATATAATCAGGAAGTTTCTTGGTACATACTTTTTCTCTATTGCTCTTATTATAAGTATTGCTGTTGTATTTGATTTCAATGAGAGAATGGATAAATTCATGGCTAATGATGCCCCATGGAATGCTATTATATTTGATTATTATCTCAATTTTATTCCTTATTTTAGTAATCTTTTCAGTCCCTTATTTGTCTTCATCTCTGTCATCTTTTTCACCTCCAAACTAGCTGATCAATCCGAAATTATTGCTATGCTAAGTACGGGTATGAGTTTCAAGAGATTGATGCGTCCTTATCTCATTTCAGCGGCTTTCATATCTGTTTTATCTTTCGGCCTAAGTACTTATGTGATTCCACGAGGTAGTGTCACACGTATCAATTTTGAAAATACATACTACAAAAAGAGAGAAATCACTTCTGCTCGTAATATTCAGATGCAAATTTCTCCTGGTGTAATAGCTTATATTGGACGTTACGATGATTATAGCAAAACAGCTTCTAGATTTTCTCTTGACAAATTCGAAAAAAAGAAACTAGTATCTCATCTTACTGCCAAACGTGCAGTATATGATACACTCAATACAAATCATTGGGAAATCATGGATTATACCATTCGTGAGATGGAAGGTATGAACGAGAAAATAATAAGTGGTGCCAAATTGGATTCAATCATTAATATGGACCCTGAAGATTTTTTGATCCAACACAACGAACAGCAGATGATGACTAGTGCTCAATTGAATAAATATATTAAGAAACAAAAGTCAAGAGGATTTGGAAATACTAAAGAATTTCAAATTGAATATCATTCGCGTATAGCTATGGCGTTTGCTAGCTTTATCTTGACTATTATAGGATGCTCATTATCTTCAAGAAAAATCAAAGGGGGTATGGGCTTGCAATTAGGTATTGGTTTAGGCTTAAGTTTTGGGTATATCTTATTTCAAACCATTTCATCTACTTTTGCTGTAAATGGAAATATGTCACCGATGCTTGCTGTATGGATACCTAATATTTTGTATTCGTTCATTGCAGCATATCTTTGGACAAAAGCGCCTAACTAATCATATATTTCTAATTAATTCCATTTCAAATCTTACAAAAGTGAGATGCAAAGATATTTAATCTTTGCATCTCACTTTTTTTTGCACTAGATACAAAACTATAGCATTATTGATAAAATAAATAAAAAAAGAGTATATTTGCACAGAATTATGGTTCACTTTGGAAATCCATCCAAAATGATTAAAAGGGAATCAGGTGAAATACCTGAACAGACCAGCTGCTGTAAGCTCCTATTTATAAGGGTTTGAGTACATCTTTGTTCACTGTAAGTTTATAGAACTTATCGGGAAGAACACTCAAACTGGAGCAAGTCAGAAGACCTACCATTATTATTAGTTAATCTGCATCTCTTGGATTTAGGTGTAGGTACACATTTTTTTAAACTATTTTATGAGAAGGAACTTTTTCTTTCCTATAAGTATCCATAAGATACTTTATAGGCCTTTGGTATGCATACTATTGTATCAGCCATTAAATGTGTGTGCGCAAAACTCGTTAGACAGTATTCAGCATATACAAGAAGTTGTCATTACAGCTAGAACATTTAAAGAGGTTATACCGATTCAAAAGCTTTCAGGGATACAGCTTGAGAAGTTGAGTGCAATGAATGTTGCTGATGCCCTACGCTACTTTTCGGGCGTACAGATTAAAGACTTTGGCGGTATGGGGGGGCTTAAAACGGTCAATGTACGGAATATGGGATCACACCATGTTGGTGTCTTTTATGATGGTATAGAGGTCGGTAATGCTCAAAATGGTGTTGTTGATTTAGGTAAGTTTTCACTTGATAACATGGAGGAAGTTGCCTTGTATAATGGTCAAAAAAGTGATATATTCCAATCAGCAAAAGATTTCTCCTCAGCATCTGCAGTATACATGCAAACCAAGCGCCCCCACTTCGAAAAAGATAAGGATACGAATATTCAACTCCGATATAGAGTTAGTAGTATTCAGCTGGACAATCCATCGTTGCAAATAGAACATCGCTTCAGCAATACCGTTAAAGGAACGATTAATGCCGAACATATCCATTCTAACGGACGATACAAGTTTAGATATAAACGTCTGAATATGAATAATGAAGTTGCTTATGATACTACGGCCATTAGAAAGAATAGTGATATAGATGCTTACCGAGTAGAGACGGCTCTTTTCGGATCGTATAAAAAGACATCTTGGCATGCTAAACTCTACTATTATGGTAGCGATAGAGGACTTCCGGGAGCTATAGTAAAGAACGTATTTGGTAGTGGTGAACGTCAAATGGATAAGAATTTCTTTGCTCAAGGTAGTTTGGTTAGAGAAGTTAATGATAAGTATAAATTCAAAATAAATGGCAAATTAGCCTACGATTATACCCATTATTTATCTCGAGATAGCGTGGAATTTCTCAATGATTTTGTCACAAAAAAGATGCAATTTGATAATACGTATTATCAACAAGATGCCTATCTATCAACAGTTCATGCATACCAGATCAAACCTTGGTGGAGTGCTTCTTTATCTGTAGATTTTGAGTATAACAAACTCAATGCAACGATGCAAGGTGTAAGGACTCCGTTCACTTATCCACAACGATATACGACACTTGCAGCTGTGGCTTCTTCAATGGATTTTGGTCAAGTGAAATTTCAAGCAAATATGCTGGGAACATTTGTCACCGAAACGGTAAAGAATAATGTGGCATCTCCTGATAAACTAGAATGGGCACCTGCTATTTTCATGAACTATGAACCGGTAGAATCAGGTCCATTCAATTTCCGTGTCTTTTACAAACGTATCTTCAGAATGCCTACTTTCAATGATTTATACTATACTCAAATCGGCTATAGCCAATTAAAGCCTGAATTTTCTGACCAATACAATATTGGTTTCACGTACGACAAAACTTTTCATCATGCTTTATTGGATAAGATTCACTTCCAAAGTGATATGTACTATGCACGGATCACGAATAAAATAGTGGCCTCTCCTACTGGAAGCAGTTTCAGATGGATGATGACTAATATGGGATTGGTTGAAACAAAAGGTATAGATACTTCTGCTGAATTGCTTACTCATATTCATAAGGTAAAAGGACGTCTTAATCTCAGTTATTCTTATAGTAAGGCTCAGGACTTTACGAAAATAAATGGGCTGAAGATGTCTTCTTATGGAGATCAAATTCCTTATACTCCTTGGCATAGTTTGTCTGTCATAGGGGGGGTACAATTTAACCAATGGGGATTTAATTACAGTTTCATTTATGTCGGAGAGCGCTATGATGGTGCTGTTAACAATATTGAAAGAAATCATGTCGAACCGTGGTATACTCATGATCTGTCCTTGGATTACACATTCAATATCAATAAGATTAAATGGCGTGTCTCGGGGGAAGTAAATAACTTATTAAACCAGTACTATGATGTCGTACTGAATTATCCTATGCCTGGTAGAAATTATCGTGTGGCACTCACAATGAACCTATAATATGAGAACAAACAAGATGGAAAAGAAGTTGAGTATGACCAACACATTTAAGTCACGTATACACCTATTATATACGCTTATAAGTATATGTCTCATCGGATCAACGATGCTTAGTAGTTGTCGCGACGATGCCTATGTGTATCTCTCACAAAGCAAACAAGTGTCTCCAAAGAGAATAAATAATAAAATCAAAGGTTTCTATCTCCTCAACGAGGGAAATATGGGTATGAACAGAGCAACTATTGATTTCTTCGATTATGATACGGGGGAATATTTCACTGATACCTATTCTGAAAAGAATCCTGGAGTAGTGAAAGAGTTGGGAGATGTCGGTAACGATATTGAGATATATGGTAGCAAATGCTATGCAGTGATTAACTCTTCTAACTATATAGAAGTTTTTGATGCTCAATCAGGGATTCATGAAGGGAGTATCAGTATACCTAATTGCCGCTATATCAAATTTCATGATGGCAAAGCCTATGTCAGTTCGTATTCAGGTCCAATAGCAATCGATCCCAATGCTGAACATGGTTTCGTTGCAGAGATAGATACCACTTCTCTTGAACTCACCCGTAAAGTAATTGTGGGATACCAGCCTGAAGAGATGGTCATAAAAGAAAATAAACTTTATGTAGCCAATTCAGGAGGATACCGAGTTCCCGACTATGATCGTACAGTTTCTGTAGTAGATCTCCCATCATTCAAAGTGATTAAAACGATTGATGTTGCTATCAACTTACATCGTATGGCTATCGATAAGCGAGGAGATATTTATGTCAGTAGCCGGGGTAACTATTACGATGTTTCTCCAAACTTATATGTGATTGACTCTGAAAGTGATGAAGTAAAACAAACACTAAATATTCCAGTGAGTGAATTTTGTATGATGGGTGATTCACTGTACTATTATTCGACTGCATACAGTTACAATACAGGGATCAATGAAGTGACTTATGGTATTATTGATACACAAAATAAGCAAGTCATATCTACTAAAATCATCAACGACGGAACAGATAAAAATATTATGATGCCTTATGGACTTAGTATCAATCCTGAGACAAAAGAGATATACATTACCGATGCGCAGAATTATGTGGTTACTGGATATATCTATTGTTATTCTCCTGAAGGAATATTAAAATGGAAAACTGAAGCAGGAAATATCCCTGCACATATCGCTTATTTATATAAGTAGGAATGAGTCATATAGGTCCTTTTTAACACAAAAAAGATTACTAACTAATATAAACAAATCATGAGAAATTTTCTAAAACTTGGGCTGTTATTATGTACAGCTACTTTCATTTACAGTTGTTCATCTGACGACAATGATCCACAACCAACGGTTGAATTACAAACCAATCTGACGACAGATCGCTTCAAACCAATTGAGCTTGTAGCTTCGCCAACAGCTGTAGAAGGCGTCACTTACACATGGTATCTATTAGACTCACCAGAGACTAAAGCAGAAGAGACTTCGGCAAAAATAGTACTGGGACACGCTCATAAACTAGCGTTCATTCGCAAAGAAGAAGGTAATTATGTGATTGAATTAGCTGTCACTACAGCTCAATCAACTAAAACATATGAGACCACCGTATCAGTAGCTCATGAAGCTGTTGATTACTCATCATCTATTGATAAAATTTACGATTTTCTTCCTGCTGTAGGACAATTCACAAATGCCTTACCGTCCTGGACCGAGGGAATGACTTCAGAAGACATGTGTCAAGAAGTAGAGAGTAAAATTGCCAAAGGAGCTAGTAGTATGATTTCTCTTGGTGGTTTTGGTGGATATGTTGTCTTTGGATTTGACCACTCTGTAATTAATGAAGAAGGGATGTGTGATCTCAGAATCAAAGGAAATGCATTCTGGTCAGCAAATCGCATTGCCGATTCCGACGGGAACACTCGCGGTGGAAGTTGTGAGCCGGGTATTATTAGTGTTTCTATCGATGCTAACCATAATGGACTAGCCGATGACCAATGGTACGAAATTGCAGGTAGTGAATACAATAAGGAAACGACTATTAAAAATTACACCATCACTTATAATCGTCCGGTTGCGATAGATGATGTAACCACTAGTGATTCTATCAAATGGAGCAATAACCAAAATGAAGAAGGCTGGTTAGTTAAGAACGCATTTCACCGTCAATCTTATTATCCTTTATGGTTAACAGGAGATAGTTATAATCTTACTGGAACCAAATTGGCAAATAATGGAGTTGATACCAATGGACAAGGTACCTATTGGGTTTTATATTCTTACGCATGGGGATATGCTGATAACTCAACAAATACCGATCCAGCATCAGCTATAGATTTAGATTGGGCTGTTGACGAAAATGGTGAAGCAGTACATCTTCCATATGCTGATTTCATCAAAGTTCAAACAGGTGTGCAACAAGTATGTGGATGGCTTGGTGAAAACTCTACAGAAGTTGCAGGAGCGGTGGATTTGCACCTAGAAAACACAGTGATTACAACTGAAGAGGCTCAACAATATACAATACAGCCTTAGCAAGATTGTACTCATCAATTTAAAACTAAAGAAAACACAAAAATGAAAAAGTTACTAGAAACAGTATTCTTATTGAGCGTATTTGTTTTTTTGCTTACTAGTTGCGATACAGAAGACTCGCTCCCCCCTTCTCTGACTTTGACGTCAGATTTAGTAAATAATGCTATCGTTGATGGGCGTAGTGCCACTTTTACGGTTACTGTAGTCAGTTTAGCTGAAACACTAGATATCCAATGGGTATTAGATGGGAATAAAGTCGGTAAAACGGCAAAAATCACTCTACAAATCGATGGTGAAGGTAGTCATTTGCTCGTAGTCAATGTGACTAATATGGCTGGAACATCATCTAAAACGATTAATTTTACGGCGACTTCTAAAGAACTTGCTATAGGGACTATTTATACTTCTATTGAAAATAATGGACTACTTATAGCAGGGACTCCGCTTACTTTTACCGCAAATATTGAATCGACTACGGACAATACACTTCGCTGGATTTTAAATGGCTCAGAAGTTTCTAAAGATGCTAAATATATTTTCACTTCTGAAGATTTTGGTGAACAAGAGCTTATCCTTGAAATAACAAATGAAGATGGAATTACTTGTATCCCATTTGTTTTTAGGGTGGTAGGAACCTATGGTAGTGGAACTTTTGTTCTTAATGAAGGTAATATGACATCCGAAAATGGATTTGTAAGCTTCATTGACAAACAAGGGCAAATTACTGATAGCGTTTATTACAAAGTCAATAGTCGCCCTTTAGGGAATACGGTACAAAATATGTGGGTCAATGACAACCATATTTATTTCATTTCCCAGAATGGAGGCAACATGGGAGGAGATATGCTAGTGATGGCTAATAGTCAAACTTTAAAACAAGAAGCAGGCTACAATGATGCCCTATCGGTTTTAAGTTGGCCTACACACGTTGCTGCTGTTAATCCTGAGCACGTATATATTCGTGATAATAAGGGAGTCTATTTGTTTAATACGGTCAGTAGTCAACTCGCATTTATTGATGGGACTAGTAGTGCTGCTAAAAATCAGATGGTTGTAATTAATGATAAAATATATGTTATGGCTGGGAGTAATGTTCTTGTACTTGATGATAATACAGTCGAAAAGACTATTGATATGGGTGCAACAGTCTCTGGCTTAATTAAGAGTTATGATGGTAATCTTTGGGTAGCTGTCAAGTCTAGTCCTAACAAAGTTGTGAAAGTCAATCCTACCTCAGGAGAAGAAATGGATAGTAAGGAAATTACTATAAGTGGCGTGAGTGCTGGTTGGGGGGCAACTCCTGGAATAGGCGCATACAATAATGTTATTTATTTTAATAATGCCGAGACCAAAGTAAATAAACTTGATTTCATAACAGGTATATGCACAGAGGTTGCTAGTTGCAAAGAAATCTCTGATAATGCAAACACAGCATATAATAATATTTCTGTTGATCCTAGAAATGGGGATGTCTATATGCATACCTTAAAAGGATGGGGAATGGATTTCCTTATTAATGATCTATTCTGCTGGACAGCAACAGCTAATGGCTTAGAATTGAAATTTGATTTGAAAGACCATACTCATTTCCCTACTGGATGCTATTTCACTAAATACTAATCATTTTTAGTTCTTAATAAAAAAACGGATTGTAATAAATATATTATTACAATCCGTTTCTTTTATCTTAAAAATCTAGATATAGTTCTCTAGATCTTTAGCAGTAAGATTTTTGGCGACGATGATTCCTTTCGCATTAATCAAATAATTTGTGAATCCTTTCTTCAGTTTATACCTTTTAAAAATAGGTTCACTACTACCTCGAAGTGCCAACGCACTTTCATGCAAAGTTATCTGATCCATTTTGAGTGTCTCTTCAAAGACCGCTCTGCTTGTGTCAAAACTAATTGAAAATAAATCAATTCGATGTTTAGTTTCATTCGCTTTGTTTTGTTTGACAAGATCTTGATTTTGTATTTTATGAATCATCTGCCCTATTCTAGCATTTAACATTCTAGATGGCGCATCATAACTAGCCCAAAAGCTCAACAAAATCAGATTATCATTCTTCTTCATACCACTCAAGCTGTTTCCAGTATGAGCTGATTTTAGCATGAAGCTAGGTGCTACATCTCCTACTCTTAGTCCTTCAACAAGACTATCCTTACTTCCAAAAGAAGTTAAGGTACAAACGAGTACAAGAATCAACAACCATTTTACATTTTTCATGTAATATTGTTTTCGTAAAACATATCTAGCCCTGTTTATCACAGTGATTCCCTACTAGAATATTCTTTCTCTCTAGAAATTTACTATCCTTTCTATATTTTGGAATCACGCAAATATATGTTATTTTATTTCTACTGACCAAATAAATAGCTATAAAAACATCTTTTGAAGGATTTTCTTGACAAAAATCAGTACCTTTGCCCACCGTGAAAACATATTTTTATGTTACATAGCATATTTTTTATAAACTGATAATATTGCTCTCAAAACAATCAAAGTATTCATGAAGGATAAAGAATTAATCTTAGTTCGTATTACAGGAGAAGATAAACCAGGTCTAACAGCTTCCGTTACTGCCATATTAGCTCAGTATGATGCCAGTATTCTAGATATTGGACAAGCTGATATTCACAATACCCTTTCATTAGGCATTCTTTTTGCAACTGAAGACAAAGATGCTGGTTACATCATGAAAAAGCTTCTGTTCAATGCCACTAAACTAGGTGTCACAATCAGTTTCTATCCCGTGCCAAAAAAAGAATACGCTGAATGGGTTAACATGCAAGGAAAGAACAGATACATCCTGACCTTATTAGGACGAAGATTATCAGCAGAACAAATAACATCTGTAACAAGTGTCATTGCTAAACAAGAACTTAATATCGATGCTATCAGACGTCTCAGTGGACGTGTAGCTATTGAAAATTTCAATTTTCCAAAGCGCCGTTCTTGTATTGAGTTTTCCCTTCGTGGAAATCCAATTGATAGAAAAGACATGCATGCTCAGTTAATGAAGTTATCTGACGAACTAGAGATGGACTTCTCGCTTCAAGAAGATAATATGTTCCGTCGAATGCGTCGTCTGATTTGTTTCGATATGGATTCTACTTTGATAGAAACCGAAGTAATAGATGAATTAGCCGTACGTGCAGGAGTTGGGGATCAAGTAAAAAAGATTACTGAAAGTGCCATGCGTGGTGAAATTGATTTTAAGGAGAGTTTTGCTAAACGCGTAGCTTTACTGAAAGGTCTAGATGAGAGTGTCATGCGCGAAATAGCTGAGAACTTACCTTTTACTGAAGGTTTGGAACGCTTGATGACTGTCCTTAAACGACATGGCTATAAAATTGCGTTACTTTCTGGAGGTTTCACTTACTTCGGAAACTATCTACAGAACCAATTTGATATCGATTATGTATATGCGAACGAACTAGAAATTGTCAATGGGAAACTTACAGGAAACTATATTGGTGAGATTGTTGACGGACATCGCAAAGCAGAACTACTGAAACTTATTGCACAAGTTGAAAAAGTAAATATCGCACAAACTATTGCCGTAGGTGATGGTGCGAATGACCTCCCTATGCTTACAGAAGCTGGGCTGGGTATTGCATTTCATGCAAAGCCTAAAGTAAGAAAAAATGCTCAGCAAAGTATCAATACAATGGGTATTGATGGGGTCTTATATTTTCTTGGCTTTAAAGATTCCTATATTCAAGATGAGGAAGAAGCTACAATTTAATAAAAAAGAGACCTCGGATTAATAAAAAGACCTCGTTTGTAAATTCATTACAAACGAGGTCTTTTTATGTGATATAAATCCTAAATCTAATTATTTTTTAGCAGCCATCTCTGAAAGATAATGTTCAGCTTCGATAGCAGCTTTACAACCACTACCAGCAGCAGTAACTGCTTGACGATAATGAGAATCTGCGACATCACCTGCTGCAAAGACTCCAGGAACTTTAGTACGTGGAGTTTGACCTTCAGTAATGATGTACCCGACTTTATCAGTATCAATGTATTTTTTAAAGATATCACTATTGGGTGTATGACCTATGGCCAAGAAAAATCCATCAATAGCTAAATCATAATGAGACTCATCACTCTCGCCCATACGTTTGACTAGATGAACTCCTTCAACACCATTTGTTCCAAATAGACCTTCAGCATTGTGTTCGAATAGAACTTCTATTTTCTCATGATTCATTACACGGTCTTGCATGATCTTACTTGCACGTAAGAAATCTTTACGCACAATTAAATAGACTTTACTAGCTAAACCTGCTAAATAAATTGATTCTTCACAAGCAGTATCTCCGCCACCAACGACAGCAACAACTTTCTTACGATAGAAAAAACCATCACATGTGGCACAAGCACTTACACCCATTCCTGCATATTTAGTTTCATCTTCTAAACCAAGATATTTGGCTGTTGCACCAGTAGATATAATCAACGTATCGCAAGTAATCTCTTTCTCCTCATCTATTGTAATTTTATAAGGGGCTTTGCTCAAATCAGCAGCAGTAGCAAGACCTCTACGAATATCAGTATCGAAACGACTCGCTTGTTTACGCAAATCATCCATTAACTGATTGCCATCTACTCCATCTGGATAACCAGGGAAGTTTTCAACATCCGTAGTAGTTGTCAATTGTCCACCTGGAGTAAGACCTTCGTACATTACTGGACTCAAATTAGCACGTCCAGCATAAATTGCTGCTGTGTATCCAGCAGGTCCTGAGCCTACAATGAGGCATTTTACATGTTCTTTATCCATTTTAAATAGTCCTTTATGTTTATCTTAAATCTATAATTTCCGCATCAGGTAACAATCCCTTAACGAACTGAAAAGTCTTTTTAGAATATTGTATTCCAGTTTTAAACTGTTGAACAGTTAAGTTCATTACATGTCCATCAGTCATAAAAATGTCCATCTGATTCATCTCATAGGAGAACTTATCAATTCCCAGTACTATCTTTTGGTAAGGATAATCTTTAGATTTGGGAATAAATTCGATAAAATTCAATGATGAATTTGTTTTAGAACTGCCTGTAAAGACAAAATCACTTAACAATTTAGCATTGAACAGATCCTTATAAGAAAAGATAAATAAATAAGGATTACTTTCCAACAGCTCTGCATTTGATGGGCTAAGAATATTTACTTCCTCAGTATCAGTAAGATAACTCCACTGTGTAGCTCCATCATACCAACTTTGACTGACATCAGTCTTAAGCATGTATTTCAGACTATCCATTTGAAGAAGTCCTTGATTAGTGGCTACTACTAACGATTTATTATCATGAGTAACCATTTTGAAAAGGATAGATACCCCTCCTTTACTTGTAAATAAAGAAGAAGCATTTTCCATAATCTGATCAGCTGATTGATGCTTATTATCTTGTAGAGTGCTAGCTTGTACATTAGAAATTAAAAGTCCCAATGCAATTATAAATAGATAGCAGTGATTCCTTTTTATCATAGCTTTGTATATCAATATCGTTTTGTTTGTTTCAAAGTTAGGTTAATTTACGAATATTCTACCATTAAGACTGATATATTTTATCTATATACCTATTCAGAAGAACTATGAACCGGCTTTTTTAACGTCCAAACTGACCAAGTGCATCAAAACGCATCTGCAATTCTGTGTCATCAGAGCACAATACTTTTCGACCTTTCTGCCCGTCCATTGAACCTACAATACCAGCTTTCTCTAATTGATCCATTAATCTACCTGCACGATTATAGCCAATAGAAAACTTTCTTTGAATGAAACTGGTTGACCCTTGTTGATGAATAACAATAACTCGTGCGACATCTTCAAACAAGACATCAAGATTAGTTAAATCCACTTCACCTGGATTCGAGTCATCCGAATTTTCATCAACATATTCAGGAAGTAATAAAGCATTGACATAACCTTGTTGGCTAGCTATAAAGTGAGTAACTGCTTCGACTTCAGGAGTATCAACAAAGGCACATTGTATACGGATTGGTGTCATACCTCTTAAATAAAGCATATCTCCACGTCCAATCAATTGATTAGCTCCTGAACGATCCAAAATCGTTCTAGAGTCAGTCATCTGAGACACTTTAAATGCGATACGTGCTGGGAAATTGGCTTTGATTGTACCTGTGATAATGTTCGTCGTTGGTCGCTGAGTTGCAATAATCATATGAATACCAACAGCACGCGCAAGCTGAGCAATACGAGCAATAGGCAACTCAATATCTTTTCCTGCAGTCATAATCAAATCACCAAACTCATCTATAATAACGACAATGTAAGGCATAAATCGGTGCCCTTTTTCCGGGTTTAGTTTTCTGTCAATGAACTTTTCATTATACTCCATAAGATTACGTACATGCGCATCTTTAAGTAAGTCATAGCGTTTATCCATCTCCACACAAATCGAATTGAGTGTCTGAACCACCTTTGTTACATCAGTGATAATCGGCTCTTCTTCGTCTGGAAGTTTGGCTAAATAATGTTTTTCAATCACTGAATAAATAGAAAACTCTACTTTTTTAGGGTCAACCATTACGAATTTAAGTTCAGCTGGATGCTTCTTGTAAAGCAAAGAAATAATCATTGCATTTAGTCCAACTGACTTACCTTGACCAGTTGCGCCAGCTACAAGAATATGAGGCATCTTCGCCAAATCGACAACAAACACCTCATTAGTGATTGTTTTACCAAGAGCCATTGGCAATTCCATCGTCGTATCTTGCTGGAATTTTCTGCTACCAATAATAGAACGCATAGATACAATCTGCGGATCACTATTTGGAACTTCGATACCAACCGTTCCTTTACCAGGAATTGGGGCAATAATACGGATACCCAAAGCAGCTAATCGAAGTGCAATATCATCTTCGAGATTTCGTATTTTGGAGATGCGGACACCCTGAGCAGGAGTAATTTCATACAAGGTAACAGTAGGACCAGTCGTAGCTCTAATATCACTAATTTTGATATCAAATTCCTGAAGTACATTGATTATCTTATCCTTATTCGAATTCTTTTCTTGCTCACTTATACTCTGAATGCTAGAACCATAGTCTTTTAGTAAATCTAGAGTTGGGAAATGATAATTCTCCAAATCTAATCGAGGATTGTAAGGTTCTATTATTTCATCTACTAACTCATCGGGAACAACCTCATTGATTCCTAATTCTATGGAATCATCGATTTCTTCCTCGTCACTAGTCACATCGATTTCTTCCTCGTTGCTAGTTACCTTACTTACAGAAGTATCACCTTTCGAACTATCATCAGCGTTCTCTGACTCATCAGATTTATCATCATAATCATCGGTAGATAAGGAAGTCGAATAATCATCAGTAGAGTCATCTTCCACTGATTCGTTAGTCTTTGAAATAGGATAATCTAAATCGATATCTTCAGACAACAACTGACTGTCTTCTTCCTCCTCATTGTCTTCCTCTTCATTTTCCTCTTCCTTTCTTTTCTTTTTTTCTTCCTCCTTCTTCTGATGCTTCTCTTTCATCTCGATAGGAAATCTTAAACTTTTTCTTAATTTCCCAGAAAAAGTTTTCACATCTATAACAAGATAAATTAGTGCCACAGCAATAATGATGATGATGGCACCTGAAATACCGAGAAGGCCCTGCAACCAAATTTCGAGATTACAGCCTATGTCTCCTCCAAGTTTGAAAAAAGAATCTCTTGGAAATAATCTTTCTACAACTGCTAGAAACAAGGAACCCCACAAAGTATAAATAGTACATCTGACAAAAAATTTCCCTAATTTCATTTTTAGTACATGCATCATTCGTAAGGATAATCCTCCGATAAAGCATACCAAAAAGATGCTAGCTACTCCGAAACACTGACTAACTAAAAAATCAGAAGTCGTACTTCCCCACGTACCTAATTGATTCCCAGCAACGTCATTTACTCCATCTTCGAGAGGGGTAAGATCTTGCAGACTTGAATCCACTGCTCCTTGAGAAAAATAAGAAATGATAGAGAGTAACATCATCAACGATGCTGTACCAAATATAATCCCAAGAGTCATTTGAAATGATTCGCTCTGTTTCAAAGATTCAATTTCAACTTTTATCCTTTGGAAACGGGATATTTTATTAACTTCCTTCTTTTTAGCCATATCAATAAATAGGTATCTTATATTTTTTACGAGTATAGAGGCAAAAGTACAAAAAAATGGCCTACCTTTGCACAACGAATAGGAATAAAATTTCAGAATATGGAAACCAAAATTATTTTAGAACCTTCGGTTGCAGAATTCGTCACTGTTGCTGTTGAATTTTGCGCCTTTATTGAAGGGATTGAAGAAATTGATACAAGAATATTTGTAGACCATACGCTTAAGTTGTTACCGCTACTTTATTTGAAAGCGTCAACTCTTCCAGCAGTAAAAACGTTCGATGAAGACGACGAAGAAGGTGTTCTTGAGCAATATGTAACAGAAGATGTCTACAATATTATACGTATGAATATAGCGAATGTCATAGAAAGATACGACGATTATTTAGAAGTATTTAAAGAAGACATGCAGTATAGTGATACGCCTATAAAGGCTAATATATCAGAAGATTTATCTGATATATACCAAGATTTACGTAATTTTTTATTTATATTTCAATTGGGAATCAATGAAACAATGACTCAATCCCTTATTGAAATACAGCACAATTTCAAACACTATTGGGGGCAGAAAGTATGCAATGCGATGCGTGCTTTGCATGATGTAATGTACACACAAATGCCTACTGACCAAGAAGATGAAATGATAAACAACAAGGAGATTAATGAATGAGAACATTGCTAGAAAAGATTGACAAAACGACAGTCAATCTGTATTCCAAAGCGATCTATGATGGACCTATCGATCTTATAGAAACAGAAGAGGCCTATAATGTAGCCATAGAAGAATTGAAGAAACAACCTCTTCTAGGTATTGATAGTGAAACCAAACCTTCCTTTAAGAAGGGACATATCAATCAAGTTTGTCTTTTACAAGTGGCTTCTGCCGAGAAAGCATATCTTTTTAGATTAAATAAAATTGGATTTCCTAATAGTTTGATTGATTTATTAGGAAATAAGAAAATCAAGAAAGTAGGTCTAAGTCTCCATGATGATTTCTTAATGTTTCGTCGCAAACAAGAGAATAGTGATCAAGACATAAAGCCTAAAGGCATCATTGAACTTCAAGAACTCGTACCAACTTATGGTATCGCTGAGAAAGGACTTCAGAAGATTTATGCTATTTTATTTAAACAAAAATTATCTAAGTCTCAACGCCTGACTAACTGGGAGGCTGAAGAATTAACCCCTGCCCAACAGCGATATGCAGCTTTTGATGCTGTTGCTTGTTTACAAATATATAATGAACTTCTAGAGAATTACAAGAAAGGGACCTATGAAGTGATTCCTTACGATGAGAACCAAGAAGAACAAATCACATTAGATATGTTTAATGAAGGGCTCATCACAGAAGAAGAAGTAGAACAGACTAGAGTCTTACGCTTAGAACGTAATGCTAAAAAGGCAAAGAAAAGAGCGGAGCATGCCGAATATCTAGCGCTACGCGAAGCAGCAAAGTCAATAGAAACAAAATAACCATCCACTATATGATTCATATACATTTAAAGCCAAAGAAAGAAGAATCACTAAAACGATTTCATCCATGGATATTCTCTGGTGCCATTGCCTCTAAAGAAGCAGAACCAGAAGAAGGTGAAATAGTAAAAGTTTACACTTCTAAAGGCGATTTTATTGCCTATGGACACTACCAAATTGGTAGTATTACCGTACGTGTACTTTCTTGGAAAGAAGAAGAAATAGTTGACCATTCTTTTTGGGAAATAAAAATAGCGCACGCTTTTGCCGTTCGTAAACAAATTGGTGTAGCTGGGTCTAAAACAAATACAACTTATCGTCTAGTTCATGGTGAAGGTGACAATTTGCCTGGCCTTATCGTTGATGTGTATGGTGAAACTGCAGTGATGCAAGCTCATTCAGCTGGCATGCATCTTCAGCGAATGGAAATAGCCCGAGCGATAGTTAAAGTGACTAGTAATCAAATTGGGGCGATAAAAAACATTTACTATAAAAGTGAGACTACCCTTCCCTACAAAGCTGATTTATATCCTGAAAATGGATTCTTAATTGGGGAAAGTGAAGAAAATATAGCATTAGAAAATGGATTAAAATTCCATGTTGATTGGCTTAAAGGACAAAAGACAGGCTTTTTTGTTGATCAACGAGACAATCGTTCATTACTAGAAAAGTACAGCAAGGGACGTTCTGTACTCAATATGTTTTGCTATACAGGAGGATTCTCTTTTTATGCGATGCGTGGCGATGCAAAAATCGTTCATTCAGTAGATAGCAGTGCTAAAGCTGTGGAATTAACGAAAGAGAACGTAGAACTTAATTTTCCTAACGACCCACGCCATACAGCCTATGCAGAAGATGCCTTTAAGTATCTAGACCGCATGGGAGATCAGTATGACTTGATTATTCTTGACCCACCTGCATTTGCCAAGCATAGAGGAGCCATCCGAAATGCTCTTCAAGGTTATAAAAGACTCAATGCATTAGCTATCGAAAAGATACAACCAGGAGGAATTTTATTTACTTTCTCTTGTTCTCAAGTAATTACAAAAGATCAATTCAGAACAGCTGTCTTTTCTGCCGCTGCTATGTCTGGACGAAGCGTTCGTATTCTTCATCAGTTGACTCAGCCAGCCGATCACCCTATTAATCTATATCATCCTGAAGGAGAATATCTTAAGGGATTAGTGGTATACGTAGAATAAAGACAAATAATAGAACTCAATGAATTTTACAGATTTAATCCTTAAGCGTCATTCTACTAGACGTTTTACCGATAAGAAGCTTTCACAAGATGAAGTTGTAACACTTATTCAATCTGCTTTATTGGCTCCAAGTGGTCGCAATCGCAAACCTTGGAATTTTGTAGTAGTTGATAGCAAAGAGAAACTCCAAGAGCTTTCTCTTTGTAAGAATAGTGGTGCGCAACTAATAGCAGGTGCTGCACTAGCCATCGTGGTTACAACAGACCCTTTATTAGCTGATACATGGATTGAAGATGCTTCAATAGCCGCTGCTTATATTCAACTACAAGCTGAAGAATTAAAGTTAGGAAGTTGCTGGGTACAAGTACGTGACCGTCAGACATCAGATGAAACGAGTAGTGAAGATTATGTACGAAATGCTCTAAATATACCCTTGCAACAACAAGTTGTATGTATCATTGCAATCGGACACAAATCATCAGAAACTCAAGCGGCTAACTTAGACGATTTAGAATGGGAAAAAGTACATATCGATGAAATTAAATCTCCTGAAGTTGCAGCTCAAGATGTCATTGACGCTTGTCAATTAGAACCAATTACAGAAGAACGTAAAAAAGAGGTGCAATAAAAAGGGAAAAAAAGAAGAACAATCGCCTAAAATATTTAAGATGAAAGAAATTCGTAAAATCGTCTGTATAGGAGCTGGGAACATGGCTACTAATCTAACAATTGCTCTTCAACAAGCTAATATAGAGATTTTACAAGTCTATAGCCGGACAGAATGTTCGGCATCACAATTGGCAACATCTCTCAATTGTTCTTATACTACTGACCTGCAGAATCTTTCTAGAGATGCAGATTTATATCTCATTTCCCTACCCGATGATATAGTCATCCAATTAGCATCTACCTTTGGAAATATAGTACCCGATGCTATCATGGTTCACACAGGAGGTAGTTTAGGTCTTGATACCTTAACTCAATACAGAGAAAAAGCAGGCGTGTTTTACCCGATGCAAACAGTACAAAAAAATTCGCCTATTTCTTTCCATAAAGTTCCTCTATTTGTAGAAGGCAACGATAAAGAAACCACAGCTATTTTGTATCAACTCGCATCCAAAATATCTGACACTTGCTATCAAGTCAGTTCAGAACAGCGTAAAGGCCTTCATTTATCTGCCGTATTCGCAAATAATTTTACGAATGAGATGCTTGCCATTTCATTTGAGTTATTAGAAAAATACGACCTTCCATACGAGGTCATGATTCCTCTCATCAAGGAAACATTAAACAAAGCACTAACAAATAAAGATCCCCGTAGCAATCAAACAGGGCCAGCTAAAAGAGTTGATTTGAAAGTGATAGATGACCATATCGAAATGCTTCATGAAGACTTAATCAAACAACAAGTTTATAAGACTGTAACTGAAGCTATCAAAGAGTCTCAAAAAAACTATCTAAAGACTCAGAACAACAATATATAAATGACTAAAAAATAAACAATATGTCGAGCATAAATTATGACCTCAGTAAAATAAAAGCTTTAGCTTTTGATATCGATGGCGTACTTAGCGCCCAACAAATTTCTTTATCTTTAACAGGAGAGCCATTGCGTACAGCAAATATTCATGACGGTTATGCATTGCAATTAGCCGTAAAGTGTGGTATCCATATTGCAATTATCACTGGTGGAAATACTTCTTCAGTTCGCATAAGATACGAAGCTCTAGGCATCAAAGATATTTTTATGGGTAGTTCTTTGAAAATCAAAGATTACCAAAAATGGAAAAAGTCACACGAGCTCAAAGATGAAGAAATTCTGTATATGGGGGACGATATTCCTGATTTGGATGTATTGAAGTCTTGTGGACTACCAACGTGTCCTTCCGATGCCGTATCAGAAGTGAAAACAGTTTGTAAATATATCTCCCCATATGCTGGAGGTGCTGGTGCAGGACGAGATGTAATCGAACAAGTATTGAAAGCTAAAAAGCTATGGATGCAAGACGAAGCTGCTTTTGGCTGGTAATATCTACTATAAAAAAAGAACATGTTACATAATTTATCAAAGTACAAAGTCATAATGGGCTCTGCTTCTCCTCGCAGACATCAATTGTTGGAAGGAATAGATATCCCCTTTACTATTCGCATCATTGACAGTATAGCTGAAACTTATCCTGAGACATTGCCTATTCATGAAATTCCTGAATACCTTGCCAATCTCAAAGCATCTGTTTACTTAGAGACATTAGCTGACGATGAACTGCTCATTACGGCTGATACGATGGTTTTGTTAGGAGATCAAGTATTGGGAAAACCTAAGGACGAAGATGAAGCTAAAGAAATGCTTCGCCAATTGTCCAACCATACAAATCAAGTTGTAACAGGTGTCTCTATTTCAACGAAGAATAAACAAATTTCTTTCTCTTCTACTACAGATGTTACCTTTGTGTCACTTTCTGAAGAAGACATAGACTTCTATATCAAGAAATACCATCCCATGGATAAAGCAGGAAGTTATGGTGTCCAAGAATGGATTGGTTATATTGGTGTTTCGAGTATCAATGGGAGCTTTTACAATGTGATGGGCTTGCCTATACAGCAATTATACCATCAGTTATCAGGATTTTAAAGTACCTATTTCAATACAATAACAACGAGGACTCTAAATTTTAGAGTCCTCGTTGTTTTGTTATAACTGTCTTATCCTTAAATAGGTTTACACCTAACATTTTTAAGACATATCTCATCCTAATACAGATTTACACTGACTTATTAGAATAAGTAGTGTCACAGTACCATCCTTATTTCTCATCAGCAAACATAGGATCCCAAGCAGGTAATCTGATTGGTTTTTGCTTCAAGATACTTTTAGTCTCTTCTGTGATATACTTCTTATTGACTACCAATCGGAACATATAAGCATCAAACCACTCATCACTTAAGATAAGATGTCCAGCATTTGGTCCTTCGCCCCAACTATTTTCAACTTTCCATTTGTTCGGTTTGCCATCAACAAGGTTGACAGCCATCAAAGTCATTGCATGAGATGAACCACTAGAGAATGTAGCAATTCTTTGACGTTTATCCATTCCAAATTCAACACCAAAAAGATCACCATAATTATAATTAGACAAGTCCAATGTACCCTCTTCTCTAGAGAAAGCTTTGCCTACATCACAAGAAAAATACATCATCGAATGATCTTTAATACTAGCTATGGCCATCTTCTTAATTTGATCAATAGGCAAATTGACGTAAGTCCAATTATGTCCATCGTACACATGTCTATCATAATCAATTTCATACAATTGACCAAAGTCTCTAGTTGGGTCATTCATCAACATAACATAATCTTCAGTCAAATCTTCTCCAATCCATTTATCAAAGAAAGATTTAGGCGTATATTCTTCAGTACTGATCACTTTTCCCTCGGCATCACGAAGCGTGTAAGTAAAATGTGTTGGTGGTTCCCCTATATTAAGGACTAACATCTTATATACAACCCCTAACATAGCAGTTTTTCGAGCTTCAATAGCATTCATCGACTTTTTGTCCTGAGCCATTTGGCGAAGTTCAAGTGCATATTCTTTCAACTTAAGAGAGATTAGCCTAGCCATAGTAGATGTATTGTCTGTACTATAAGTTTCGGGCATTACTTCACTAGGGACAACTCCATATTTGCTCAATAAATCAGACACACCAGTAAATTGACCCCCATCACTCAAAGGATGTTTAAACAGCCATTCCACCATTTTGTCATCCATTGACTGATCACGAGTATCTATGATACCTTGTAAAAACAGATTTGACTTCTCTAATTGATCATAAAAGAAAGGATACGCCTGACTGAATGTAAAAGTATTTAGATTATTTTTTGCTATCATTTTTGCACGCAAGACATTGAGTCCAGAAAACAGCCAACACCTACCAGAAGATCGTTGGTTGGTAATCCCTTTGCTTTTTACTTCATCAGAGAAAAAATTATCCAAGTTGACGTGCCCATCTTTATTTTTTGCTATACTCTTAATCGAAACATTGCGAATGGCATTGCCGAGAGCCCTATTAGAAGGTGTTTCTTGATATGAAGTACGGATTTTGTTCATCATATCAGGAGTAATTCCACCTTTGTTTTGCGCAAAAACAGATTGGTAACCTAAACTAACAAACAGCCCTGCACCAAGTAGTAGTTGAATTGATTTATTCATAATAGATATTTTGTTTAAAAATGATATATAAACTCAGAATGACAAAGATAAAAAATAAGCTAATAAAATCCAATAAAAGAAGCGTTCTTCTTCCGTTTTTAAAAGAGTTACCCCCCTATCCACTGCATCATGGATTACCTACTAAACAATTCAAAAGTAAATTTCACACCACATGATTGAAACTTCGTCTTTTCAAAACCAACAAAGAAACCCATATCAAAAAGAGAAGTTGCCATTCCGTAACCAAGTTCAGAATAAGGAGACATCAAAGGCGTATAAAGTACCCCATAATAGAGACGTTCACTTAGCGTAAATCCTCTTTTTGGGAATAAACGATTAAATAACAAAAAGGGAGACTGATAGGTTAAGTTGGCCCGTAAATATTTATTAGAAGAGTTAAAGTCAGAACGATTCAATTGATAAAAATCCCCAGAAATATCATCATTCCATCCTGAAGGTAAATTGTTTTTTGAAAAATAAAGGAAATCAGCAAAATAAGTACTTTTTTGATTTGTGTACACTCCAGCCCCAACTCGATAATACAAATCAGTCAGAGGAGCCACACGAAGCCGCTGTTGAACATCAAACTCCCATCGTTCATATTGCATCGAACAATTAAATACGCCAGGTACTGCACGTTCCCAATCAAGCGTAAAAGTAGGACTATTAGAATCCAGATTTACTTTTCGATTTCCATCATAGTAATAATGCTGGTATGGAATCCATTTTAGACGAATTCTCGGAGAAAAACTACAATATGAATGGTGCAATTTACTGATTACTTCAGGATCATACGGTTCAGTTGAACTATCAGTCTTTTCATCATCAGCAGCAATAACCAACTTTGTCTTTTTGATTTCACTACGGTTATGTCCAATGAAACCGACAGCTATTTTAAACCCATTCACAGGTTCAATTTCATGAAGCAAAGAAATATGTCGATCCTCAAAAGTAGAGAGATTAATCTGATCCCAATCAAAGGTATCCCCACTCGATTCGCGAAGCATGTCAACAAGTTGGCTATTATAAATACGATTTCCCCATCCTAGCTCCATAAGAATAGCAGCATTCCATTTTGGAGCATAGTAAAATTCACTATAGATATCCCAATAAAACTCCTTATGAGTAAAGTTATATCCCACCTTTGGAGAGACACGGAGTAGTCTGTCTCCAGCGAATATACGATTGTATTTGAATCGTTGTTTATAGCTCAAACCATTTTTACCATCGTAACTCAAATAAAAAGGATTGAAAAGAGCTGACCCTTTTAAAGAACCCGATTTTTTCCAGTCAAAAGTATAACTTCTGAGTAACCGATCACTCATTTCACCCCAGAAATTCACGTTCTTCGTTTTAAATTCAGGGCATAGCTGTAGACTATCCACCAGAGATCTGTTTCGCTGATAGCAAGCTATTTCTACACTGTTTAGTGGGATAGGACGATACTTAGCAAACTGCGCACTATCCATACAGATATCGCTTCTCTCAAGACTCAGCGTATAAGCCTTTGACATGTCTAGTTCTAGCTTTTCACGATTAGGAATATCACAAGACAAATAAGGATTTACATCTATCGTCTTATAATCCATTTTAGCCGTATAAGACCCATAGACCTTATTGCCCAAAAATCTAAAAGTAACCCAAACATCAAAATCGGTAGGAAGATATTCTTTTTTCGTTCCTAATTCTCCATAATTAACCATATTAGAGATTTCGAAAAAATCCGTCTTAGCTTTAAAATATAACTCACGAACACTCCAACTTTTACCACTAATAACTAAGTACCCTTTGGCTAATTGATAACTGCTATTTACAGGAGAAAAAGAGATTTTATATGCTATCTGACCTTGCGTACGAAAAATAGAATCGAGATGATAATGATAATAATTACTCGCTTTTTTACCTATAGGAGACAACACTTGTCCATCCATGAGATAATCATCATATATTTGAACTTTTAGATGACGCATCATCGTAGAAGCATACACATTACCTGCTTTCACTGTTCCCTGTGCAGCAATCATTTTTTGATCATACAAATCAGGATGAGTATAATGTAAATCACTCACCGATTCCATGACATAAAAATTTTCTTTTTTTTGAAGATCAAACATAAACGGTACATACTTCAAAAAAATATTCCGTTTATTCAATTCCACTGTTCCCTTGAGATAAGTTTGTGCAGTAAATTCTTTCACTTGATCACGATAGAGAACGGCTCGTTTCTGAGCCTCATTAATGACTGAATCTGTAACCGAAAGCACCTTATTTCGATAGAAAATAGAACTAGCATGTGATACGCGATTCTTATCATGCGCAGAATCTTTTTTAGTACTCATCGCATTTATACAGACACAACCAAACAAAACTGATAGACACTCTGTCAGAACAAAAACAGAAATGCAACGTGTCATGACATGACATATAGATGTATGTGTATTGTATAGATTCATCATAATTAATTGATTCAAATATACCTATAAAACTTCAATATAATAAAAGAAAAACAATTTTTTTCTATCTTTTTTCTGTTGTAGGGCATAAACAATTAATCATTTATCGTATATTTGTAATTATCAATGTGATAGCTAACATTAGTTTATCTATTGTTTATGATAGGACATATTCTATCCCTTGTTAATCATGTTGATGTATCCAAGAACTGTCTAATTAAGAACTAGAAAAAAAAGAATGCTATATGCAGAAATTAAGTCTTTCTGATATCAATGTTTCTGAATACATTCCAGAACTATGGAATTCTTTGAGTAGTGATCAACAAGATTATCTCTCAAAACATTTTAAGATTCAAGCATACAAAAAGAATGAAACGATCTATTGTGAAGGTGAAAAAGCATCTAACTTGATGTGTCTTCTAAAAGGGAAAGTCAAAATCTATAAGGGAGGTGTAGGAGGTCGTGCTCAAATTATTCGTGTCATCAATAATGGTGAATATTTTGGCTATCGTGCATATTTCAATAATGAGTGTTACAACACAGCAGCTGCCGCATTTGAATCTTCTATCTGTTGTATGATTTCTATGGAAGCAGTCTGTGAAGTCATGAAAACGAATATGACCTTATCTAGATTCTTTATTAACCATCTCGCCTTTGACTTAGGAGAAGCAGACGAACGTACCGTAAATCTAACTCAGAAACATATTAGAGGACGCCTAGCTGAGTCATTAATAGTTCTCAAACAAAATTATGGTCTTGAAGAAGATGGTTATACATTAAGCATCTATTTATCTAGAGAAGACTTAGCTAATCTCTCCAATATGACCACCAGCAATGCCATACGTACTTTATCTCAATTTGCTCAAGAAAGAATTATAGCCATCGATGGACGTAAAATCAAATTAATCAATATCAAGATGCTTGAGCGAATCAGCAAAATAGGATAGTATAATAATCTTTGAGTTCATGCCTTATATTTTGTGATTTGAATAGCCCTATTGCTAAATATCTAGCTGAAACAATTGGAAGAGAGAATGAACGGACAAAGAGTTGCAAATTTATCGAAATCAAAAGACAAATTATAAGTTTATATTTTCTCTCTTGACAAATAAAACTTATCTTTGCAAAGTATTTGACAGA